>Ga0255344_1002769_pt1 | contig 20444 bp, 18 predicted proteins | sample wastewater_treat_5_FD_192414 | JGI IMG/M metagenome (GOLD analysis project Ga0255344, IMG submission 192414) | Wastewater microbial communities from Lulu Island WWTP, Vancouver, Canada - plant18 | ecosystem: Engineered > WWTP > Wastewater > Unclassified | place: Canada: Vancouver, British... | reverse complement strand
TTCTTTGCCCGCTCAAAGGCCGAGCCTCATTTTTCGGCACCGGCTTTGCTTTCAGCCGGTTTTTCGCTTCGCTCTAAACTCGCTTAAAGACGCTTTCAAGGTATTTCCCAAAAACCCGCCTTCACCTGTTTAAGGTCAAGGCTTTATTATTTTTTTAAAAAACCCGCCCGCTTACGACTACAAGGCACGCCGTTTCAGCTTGCCAGCACAAACGGCGCTAAGGCCCCCGCCCATCGGTTACACCGAACGGCGGACAAGCGCAAACCAAAACCAAATTAAAAACAGACCGCACCATAAACATATGACTATCAAAGTCAAATCCAACTGGACCGGTTCGGAAAACACTTTCAACCTGGTCTATAAGCAGATCGCGGAGCGCTGGGGCAACGAAGAAGCCGAGCGTTACAACCCGAAAGAGAATTGCTTGACGTTCAGGAAGTGGCTCCTAAACGGCTATATCGTCCGTAAAGGCGAAAAAGCCATCAAGTCTTTCGTCATTATCGAAAAGATTGACAGGAAAACTGGCGAGGTCATAGAGAGGCTACCCAAGATGATCAACCTCTTTTATGAAAAGCAGGTCGAGCCAAAAACGGCTTAACAGATCAAGGAGCTGATCCTTCACCGGACCGGCTCCTTTTTTTTTTGTGCAGAGAGTTTGAATCAACCCTTGATTTTTATTAACTTTATGTTTTTACAACTATTTGTTATAGTAAAGATAGGTTTAATTAGTCAATTCAATATTGAATAACAATTATGAAGAATACACTTAACCTTACGGATAACGAAAAAAGAGACATTATAAAATATCTAGAACAAAACAAACCCTTGCCGGAAAAATACCGCTTTTTGCTTTTTGATGCTGACAGAGAAGTTGAGCTTTTATGGAATGGTAAGACCGATGAAATGGAAAATTTGGTTTTGCCTTTTCAAGTTATTGAACAGATTGACGAACCAAGGGGCGAGGAAAAAATTCAAAGGCAAGGATCGCTGTTTGATACGTCGGGCAGACAAAAAGCTGGTTGGACCAATAAGCTTATTTGGGGCGACAACAAACTGATTTTATCCTCACTCAAAAATGGTCCCCTACGAAAACAAATTGAAGCCGAAGGCGGACTAAAACTTATTTATATTGACCCGCCTTTTGATGTTGGGGCAGATTTTTCGATGAATATTGAAATCGGTGAGGATACCTTTACCAAAAAACCGTCAGTCATTGAAGAAATTGCTTTTAGAGATACTTGGGGAAAAGGAATGGATAGTTTTATTGCCATGATTTATGAAAGATTAAAACTAATGCACGGACTTTTAGCGGATGACGGCAGTATTTATGTGCATTGTGATTGGAGGGTTAATAGTGTTCTGCGATTGATACTTGATGAGTTGTTTGGTAAAAGTGCGTATAAAAATGAGATTACATGGGAATATCAGGGGTCTTGGGTAGAACCAAAAACCTATTATCCGAGAAGAAGCCAGAGAATACTTTTCTATTCTAAATCAGAGGATTATATATTTAATCGTGTTTACGAAAAGGAAAAAACAGAAAAAGGTGTTATAAAAAGATGGGAAAAATATATTGAAGATGGAAAAATATACGGGAAGAATGCGCCATATGGTGACGGAAAATTTGAGCCTTATTTAAATAAGTTTAAAAAAGAAAATAAAAGGGATCCATTGCCCGATGATATTATCGCAGAATTTCAAGGACGATCGGTTGGCGATACTTGGTATGTAAGTGTTATTAACCCTGTTAGTCCAGAAAATATTAAATATCCAACTCAAAAACCCGAAGCTTTACTCGAAAGGATTATTAAGGCTTCTTCCAACGAAAATGACATTGTTATGGACATATTTACCGGTTCTGGCACTACCTTGGCCGTGGCGGAAAAGCTGGGCAGGAAATGGATTGGGGCAGACCTGGGCAGGTTTGCTATTCACACAACACGCAAGCGAATGATTGGTGTGCAGAGAGAACTCAAAAAAGACGGCAAAGACTTTAGGGCATTTGAGATTTTGAATATTGGTAGATATGAACGAGAACAGTTTTTGAATGTTAATGAAAGCCTGCGTGAAGAAGAAAAAAGAAAACAGCGAGAAAATAAAGAAAAGGAATTCATCAAATTAATTCTTTCGGCCTACAAAGCGGAGCCAGTAGATTCGTTCAATGTTTTTGTTGGTAAGAAAAGAGATCGCTTGGTGGCTGTCGGGCAGATTGACGCACCTGTTACTAATAATTTTTTAGAAAGAATAATCAAGGAATGCCAAACAAAGAAGATTACCAAGGCCGATGTTTTGGGCTTTGACTATGAAATGGGGTTGGATTTTGAGTCGGCAAAAAAGATAGGCATCGATGTGCAGTTCAAAGTCATTCCCCGTGAGGTATTTGACAAAAAAGCGGTAGCCAAGGGACAGGTCAAATTTTATGATGTCGCTTACATTGAAATTAAGCCAATAATCCGTGGCCGCGGCAATGTTAAAGAAGTCGCGATTGAGCTATCTGATTTTTCAGTTTTTTATAACCAGGACAATACCGGTGAAGTGGAAGAAAAACTGCAATCTGGCGGTAGCAAGATTGTTATTGAAAACGGTCAAGTGATTAAGATTTCCAAAGACAAGAACAGCGACATCATTGAAAGAGAAGTGTTGACGAAAAAATGGACGGACTGGGTTGATTATTGGTCGGTAGATTTTAATTTTGAAAATAAAAAAGAAATTATCCGAGTGTTTAAAGAAAAACCGATGCAGGGGAAACTTGACGGCTCGTCTGTCGCCGTGCAGATGGAACTTGACGACTACGAGGAAAAATGGACTGGTTCATATATTTTTGAGAACGAATGGCAGTCGTTTAGAACGAAGAAAGATAGAACGTTAGAGATGGTCTCCGCTTTTAAGGAAGTGGCCCGAGGGAAAACAAAAATTGCAGTTAAGGTAATTGATATTTTTGGCAACGATACCACTAAGGTTATTGAAATTAACGTATAATTTACTATGGCACTACATAAAAACTTCCCTAAAGATAAGTTTCAAATACTTGACCCGTCGATCAGATGGTTTCCGGCTGATGAAGATTTGCGAAAAGAAGGTTATGAAAAACTTTTGCCTCCATTCGTACCGGCGCTGCGCGAAAAAGTAGCCCAGTGGCGCCAGGATAATTATGACGGTGCAAGCGAAACCTCAAAAGCACTACTTAATTGGTGGTTTAAGGAACCACATACGATTTACGATAAAGACGGCACAAGCATTGCTTTTCAATATTATTACGCCCAAAGAGAAGCGACAGAAACGATTATATGGCTGTACGATGTTGAAAAAGTTGCCAGTAAATATGATTTGCTCAAGTTTGATAAACTGGGTCGGGTCAGCCCAAACATGTTTACCGAAGACTGGCTCCGTTTTGTCGTAAAAATGGCAACCGGAAGCGGAAAGACAAAAGTAATGAGTTTGCTTTTGGCTTGGTCGTATTTTCATAAAATCTATGAGGAAAATTCAGAGCTTTCCAAAAACTTTTTGCTTATTACGCCCAACATCATTGTTTTAGATCGAATCAAAACCGATTTTGAAGGATTCAAAATATTTTATGAAGATCCAATTTTGCCCGACAATGGCTATTGCGGACAGAATTGGCAGGACGATTTTCAAATCAAGCTGCACTTACAGGATGAAGTGGGCACGATTTCAAAATCAGGCAATATTTTTCTGACCAACATCCATAGGGTTTATGAGGGCAATGTTAACGGGGCGAGCTTTGAAGACAACGACACTTCGAATTATTTCTTGGGTCCGAAGGTGGTTGGCAAAACTAATGATTCAAAAGTTGATTTAGGAAACATTATTCGCGATGTTGATGAACTGATGGTTATAAACGACGAAGCGCACCACATCCACGATCCACAAATGGCGTGGTTTAAGTCTATTGAAGACATACATAACAAGTTATTACAAAAAGGTAAAAAGTTAGCCTTGCAAATTGATTTTACGGCAACCCCTAAAAATAACCGTGGCGAGATTTTTGTACAAACTGTTTCTGATTATCCTTTGGTGGAAGCGATACATCAAGGTGTCGTAAAAAATCCGGTTCTGCCGGACCAGGCCAGCCGCGCCAAACTGCAAGAAAAACAAAGCTCTCTGTTCGCCGAAAAATACGAGGATTTTATCAGATTAGGCGTTGAAGAATGGGAAAAAACCTACCAACAATTGGAACCGACCGGCAAAAAATCAATTCTTTTCATAATGACCGACGACACAAAAAATTGCGATGATGTGTCGGAATTTTTAGAGAAAAACTATCCGCAATTAAGGGGGGCGGTCTTAACAATTCATACCAATAAAAGCGGTGAAATATCGGAAAACGTTACCGGTAAAAAAGAAAAAGAACTACAGGAATTGCGAAAAAAATCAAATGAAATGGATAGTTTGGAAAGCCCTTATAAAGTAATTGTCTCTGTTCTTATGCTTAAGGAGGGGTGGGATGTAAAAAATGTAACGACAATAGTTGGCTTGCGCCCTTATAGCTCCGATTCAAAGATATTACCCGAGCAAACATTAGGTCGTGGTCTGCGCCGAATGTATTTCGGCCAAGACGTTGAGGAATATGTCAGTGTTATTGGTACCCCTGCTTTTCTGGAATTTGTGGAATCCATCAAAGCTGAAGGCGTTGAACTGGAAAAACGAAGAATGGATCGTACCGGCTCGCCAATTACTCCAACCGTTATTGAAGTTGATCATCAGAATATAAAGAAAGATATTGAAAAACTGGACATTGAATTGCCGGTTTTAACCCCAAGGATCCAAAGAGAATATAAAAATCTTAATTTGTTGAATATCGCTGATTTCAAACACGATAAAATTTCCGTTAAACAATTTACCAAGGAAGAACAAAGGGAAATTGTTTTTAAGGAAGTGATTGATGACAAAACGCACCACACAACAATTTTGAACAGTTCCGTCGAGCCTAATTATCAAAGTGTTGTTGGTTTTTTCGTACAAAGAATTATGAAAGAACTGCGGCTTTTCGGTTGCTATGACATTCTATTCGGCAAAGTGAAAAGTTTTATCACTGATAGTTTGTTTAACGAAGGAGTTAATCTTAATGACGCAAATATTCTAAGAAATTTATCCGAACTGGAAGCAGTTAAAATCATTGTAGAAACTTTTAAAAAAGAGATAAACAAACTGACAGTTCAAGATGTTGGCGACACGGAAATAAAAAATTATCTCAAGGTGAGCAGCGCCCGGCCGTTCGTTGTAACTGATAAAAAATATTTGCTATCAAAAAAGAGTGTGTTTAATAAAATTATCGGTGATAGTGATTTTGAGTTAGAGTTTGCTGATTTTTTGGAGTTTGCTGATGATGTGATTTCCTTCGCCAAAAATTACTATGAGATTCATTTCAAAATTGATTACAGAAACGCGAGCGGTGCAATTTCCAGCTATTATCCGGACTTTTTCGTTAAGACGGACAGCAAAACAATTTATATTGTGGAAACCAAGGGGCGCGAAGATTTAGACGATATCGAGAAAATAAAAAGATTGAAGCAGTGGTGTGAGGACGCAAGCGAAAGACAAAAAAGGGTTGCATATAGAATGCTTTACGTGAAGCAGGAAGAATGGGATAAATACAAACCAAACAGTTTTAAGCAGTTGGCAGATACATTTAGAAATATATAGCGACCCCGGAGCCGCTGCTTATTGGAAACTGTAGTAGTAAACTGGTTCGGCGGCATCTTCGCGCCGAACCTCGATTCGAGGCAGCTGGGATGCGGTAGTTGAAATTACGCCAAACTCTCCATTCTTCGTTTCGGTCAAAAAAGTTAACATAGCGGTTTCGTCAATATTTGTTAAATTATTCTCGCGCTTCATGATTATCATCTCCTAAATTATAAGTTTCAATCCCATTTGCGCTTCAATCTGATTTTTCAAACCCATTATATCAATCTCTTGTTTGCATGTACACACTATTGGGGTTATTCCAACAAAGGTACGAAAACTCTCATAGGCTTTTTATGAAGTCTTTATTAATCAAAGACTTTCTGATTTTTTCTTATCCTAAATGAACCCACTGTTCAGTCTATGAATTTTGGGGGCTTTATTCCTATGGAGTCCTGCAGTTTTTCATCAGAGAAATCATATTCGCCAAGCAGGTTGATATGTCGCCAGATAGAGATGGAACCATTTGCAATTGCGTGAAGCAATACCTGATAGTTTTCGAGGCTGTCGGCTTCTTCGAGTTTCTGTGACAGATACAGATAATTCCAGCAGGTGATAGCATTTTTAATTAGTCGTTTGCAGCCTTCAGCGATTTCTTGTTCGTACTTCTCGGTATACACAAGCTCACGGGGATTTCCTACAGAAACGGCCCGGGTAAGATTGTGGGACTGCTCAATCTTGTTGAGCTGCTTTTCTATCGCCTGCCGGAGTCCTACATCATCGATATACCGGAGGATAAACATTGATTTGATGATTCTGCCGAATGCTTTCAGGGCACGATACAGCGGGTGCTGTATGGAATATGAGTTTAGGCGCCGGAACAGATCCGATGCTGTCACTTCTTTGAGCTTTACCGTAGCAATCAGACGCAGGATGTCATCCCAGTTTTCTTCAATCAGGTCGGTTTCGATGTATGCCGAGGGAACAATCTTCCACGAGGAGCGATCTGTGCTATTCTGATTTTTGAAGATGTATAGTTTTTGACGTTTGAGATTTTTTAGTCGCGGAGCGTAAGAAACCTCTATCATGTGGGTTGCTCCGAAGATTGCTTCCGAAAAGCCGTGGGAGTCAGTTGAATGAATATCGCTCTTTACCACATCATTATGCATCAGACCGTCGATAACATATGCACTTTCTCGTTCGGCAGCGCTGAATACCACCGAATGCCACAATAGGTTGCGCTCGTCAATAAAACTATAGACGCTTACGCCCTGTCCCTTGCCGAAATACTTAAAGGAATAGTTCGCATTCAGGGAATCGTGACGAACCTCGAACTTCTGTCCGTCGCTTGATGTGTGAAGGTGCTCTTGCGACCGGCGGTAAATGTTTGGAAGTTCCAAGCGGCTTATCAAGCGCGATATGCGATCGTTGGCTGCATGGATACCTTCGGGCGAGAAATACCAGTTGACCGTGCGATCCAGATCGGATTCGGCGATCTGCTGGGAAATCCTGGCCATCTTCCTGGTGCCGATTTCACAACCCAGACCAATGATGCCTGCGTAGAAGGCTTTCAGGGGCGGCTTTTTACGGTGATAACGTTGCTGCCAGTTTTGCAGTTCATCCAGAAACCCGCTGTAGCGATTTACCGTGGCGAGAACTTCCAGCAGCGGTACATAGCGGCGTTCCGGGAAGAAATCCTGCAAGGCTTCAGATTCGATCTCTTCCTGCTTCGGTGTTTTTATGGAGAAGCCGTTTTTGTTAAAGCTGACGAAAGGGTTTGAACCATCAAATATATGCTGATTGGTAATTTCATATTGCTGATAAAGAGCCTTGCTGAGTTCGCTCAAGACCTTTGCCGGTTCTGCAAAAGATTTGAGGCCTGACCGCTCAAGCAATGTCTCCCTATCATGGTCCCATCGGCTGCGGCTTATCAGATAATCTTCTATGGGCCTGTATTTGAAGGAGTGCTCCAGATTGAGGGAGCCGGATTTGATCCCTCTTTGTATATGAGTAAACAGCAGGGCCTTATAAAGGGATATTCTGAATTGTCCGCCTCCGTCATATATGGCATTACGTTCCATGGCTTTCAGAAAATCGTCAGGGGCATTTTTGTCAACAAGACCATCTTTTTCCTTAAAATATTGGATGGCACGGAGCAGATGCGCAACATTTGGCTCCCCGAGGAAGGCAATTGCCTTGATGATTGGACTGACACGATTCTGAATGCGGATGGATCTTGCCTCCAAGATTCGATAGAAACCGTTGCTGTCAGATTCATTTTCCACATTCTCTTTTAACAAAGCAAATTCTTTTTCATACTGGTTTTGGTTGGTGCCGCGAGTCTTAAGAAGCGCTCTGATCCTGTCAATTTTCATTGCATCGTTGAGCTCTGCATTCTCGGTAATTTCCTTAATTGCAGCCATAGTACCGAAAATATACTCATCGAGATAAACAATTAGCTCCTTCACTCTCCGGCCGTTTTTTCCACGGTTTGCGTAGCACTGTTCTTTGTGTTCCCGCTGGGCACCGTTCTGGTTGCTTTGCAGACTGGCAAGCAATACGTCGACCAGGTTATCCTGCAGCCGGTAATACTGGTATGCAATGAATGCAATAACGTGGAGATAGCGGTCCTCGTCGGCTTTCCTTGCCACCTGGAAGATTTCTGATTTGATTACGCTGGTTGCATAATAGCGGATTCCTTCATAATCTAAACTCAATACGCTCAGAGTCGGCTGCAGACGTTCATAAAATTCCTTCAGAAGCGCAAGATCTTCCACACGCTCTTTGACCCTTGTTGGCCTGGTCGATTGTGAGAGTTTCTTGAGCAGCGTCAGTTTGTACGCTGCTGTCCTTGGAGCGGGCGATTCACGGGAGGCTCCCGGCTGTACAAACAGGTCATCGAGGGATAACCGGACATCAGAAGAAAGGGTCTGTTCAATACGAACGGATAGTTCTTCTTTATACTGGTTTATTGCTTTCAGAATGAACTCCGAGATGGCAAAATAGCTCGGCAGCTGGATCTTCTTCCTAATCAGGAGATCAACGCACCGCCAGAATATCAGTCTTGGCTTCAGCTGCAACCTTGCCATGGTCTCTATCTCCTGGGCCATGAAGTCTCTCGCATGCCGATTAAAAGGTTGATATGCGTAATAACTAAGAATCAGGCTCTGGTGTAGGCGAAGACTTTGTTTATCATAACTGATGATGTCAGTGGCGTCGAGCGCAATACCTGCGTGTTTCGCTACATATTCAATATCGCGGCGCCTGAATGACCGTACCGGGAAAAACCGCTTCGAAAAGTTGAAATAGCCAACGCTGAGCAGAAAACACAGCTTGTTGACGGGAGTTCGCCGCTCATCGGCGAGGCGCAGTATTCCTGAGGCAAAACTGAAAAACTGTTTACGCTGAATACTGTTGAAATCCGGAGGTGTATCAAAGGCTTCCTGCTCGACGGTGCTGAGAACTTTCATCCTTGGCATTACAAATCTCCTCAAGAAACAATCAGAAAAACGACCGTTTTTCTTGCAGGATATTGTATATACCTTTTTCGAACAAATAACCGCAATAAAACCCGTTGAGAAAAACAAAGCAAGGTTGTATGATGTCTCTGAAGTTTTCTTGTGATAAGGAGGGTATTGATGCTTGTCGGTTATATGCGTGTTTCAAGACAGGATGGTTCTCAGTGTTTAGACCTTCAGCGGGACGCATTGCTTGCGGCGGGAGTGAATCCGGAGAGGATTTTCGATGACCTTGATTCGGGGCGCAAGGATAATCGCCCCGGTCTACAGGCCTGCCTGAAGGCTCTACAGCCGGGAAACACTCTCGTGGTATGGAAACTTGACCGGCTCGGTCGGGATTTAAAGCATCTTGTAAATACAGTAGACGGATTACGTCAAAATAATATCGGTTTCAGGGTGTTGAGCGGTGCAGGTGCAGAGATTGATACAACAACTCCGAATGGAAGACTGTGTTTTGGCATATTTGCCTCCCTTGCCGAGTTTGAACGGGAACTTATTGCTGAGCGGACAAAAGCAGGGCTTGCAGCAGCTCGGGCAAGGGGTAGAAAAGGTGGCAGGCCGCGCAAGATGACCAAAGTTGCTCTACAGATGGCGATGATGGCAATGGCAGACCCAACTTCAGTTGCCTTGGATGTGGCAAAGCGTTTGGGAATTACCACAACAACGCTGTATGAGTATGTAAATGGCGATGGGTCTCCAAAGGCCTCGGGGCAAACATTGCTTAATGCTGGCCGTTAATGCTGCGAAAGAAAAAACCTATGAGAGTTTTCGTACCTTTGTTGGAATAACCCCGAAGATGAGCAGGGGATATTTTGACAGAAATTTACGGTTTGGAAGTCAAATTGTATGTCAAAACCGTAAATTTCTGCGCGTTCGCCCCCGCTGGTCCATATAAACAAATACGGTAAGTATAGTTTTGATATCGACAAGGAGTTCAGCAGAGAGGGGCTCAGGCCATTAAACGCTTGAAACGGAATCTGAGCGCGGACCAACGTGAGTGGAGACTTCAGACCTCCTTAGCGTTGTTTTTTTCTCCGTTGCTATTACGACCCCAGGGTGGAAATAACATCGAAGAAAGGGAATTGATGAATTCAAGTTTCGGGGAACAACGCTAATGATATCTTTCCAGAAAAGAAACTCAGCAATGGAGTCATAATGTGCTGGCAATCTTTCAGAATCGTGGGTATTCTCGTTGTTACCAGCGTTTCAATTAGCGAGAAATGCACTTAGCTCTGGCCCAACCTTTGTTTTTGGCAGCAGTTGAAGTTTTAATTATTTGCCCTGTGGGCTTCATGCTTTCGCTGACATAATCAGTTGGATACAAATAGCCATCATCGATAATGATGGAGCATTCAATTTCGTTGCTTCCTTTACGTCGACACTCGGACAGTCTGTAAACATAGACGAGTCGGGCGGTGTTACTTTCTGCCCCTTGACTCAGAAACTTTGTTGCTGTGGCTGGATCAACTGGCAAAACGAAAGTAGAATTATCAATTTTCAGCTTCAACGTGGTAAACTTCACATCTTCTGGAAAATATCCCATGCCATATGATGCACCAGATTGGCTTATTTTTGTTCCGGCCTTATTGGTATAACATGCATAAACATTTGAAATTCTAAAGCCGCTGACTGATGGATCATAGACTCCCAACTTAGCACTGAGGTGATAGATGAATTTTTTGTCGGGAGAGAAGCTATTGAGTAGGACGGTCATATAATTCTTTCTATATTCTTCGAGCTGATAGCCAGTCTTTTGCCGCGCCTTATATTCGTCACAATGAAGTGTTCTTAAATATTCATCCAATATGATTTCCTTGTCGTTGCCGCGCTGGATGTCCCCATTTAATATGAAGCTGACAGCATCGGCGAATGCAATCTCGGAGTAATTTGACCACGGTGCCTTATAGCTTTCTCTTGCCTGTGTTGGTTTTTGTGCGGTTGGAGCACATGCTGAGGTAAGGCTGATAATTATGATCGCCAAAATAGAAAAGATATTCTTCATTGGAGTTCTCTTAGTGTTCCATGCTTTCACAGGCGTAAATGACAGGCGTTGATATATCGCAACCCAAAAACATTTGTCACTCAGGTGCATTAAGTTTGCGACATGTTCCTCTTTTGTTTTCATCTTGCTTGTGAATTTACCAATTGACACTGACAGCCTCCCTTTTTAGTAGATATTTGCATACCTTGCATTAAATGTACTACATGCAGTGATTTGCTAAATATTAGTATTTACTATTAAACATGTCAATAAATGTTTAGAAACTGGTTAAAGGATAAACCCTCTCATCTTTAAACGCGAAAATTATGTGACGGCGCGGGTTTGGCGGAATGGTGGCGTAGACACCGTGGAACCAATACCCGCGCACCTCATAAGGTATTTAAGTTTTATGAAAAAATTTCCGAATATACTATTGTTGGGTGCGCTCCAACAACTTTCTACTCCAGCGGGGATGCCCGAGACAAAGGGCGGGCGGTTATCTGCCCACCCTACCTATTTCTATAGGCTATTAATGGGAATTATATGAAAACCTCCAATTTGATGCTGCTAATTATACTGGTTTTTGCTGCTACCGGCTGCTCAAGTTCAACGGGCTGCATGGTGCCCGGCATGGTAGGGGTGTTCACCTGTGCCGCTGGTTTTATTTCAGAAGGGACACGAAAGCTCCAGGCAATAACGGATGGGGACAAATTCAGCGAAGAGTTAGCGTCACAGGAAGAAAAAAAGAAGCATGAAAATACGGAAAAAACTAATCAGACGGCTAAGGGTTTAAATTCATCAGAGAATAAATAAAGGAGAGGAAATGAAAAAGTTAGCTTGCGCATTGTTTGTATTTTTTGTCGGGGTTTCAATCTGCGCGTTCGCTGGAACTGAGCAAGTAATAAATACTAAAAACGAGTATGGCGGAAAAACATTAATGTCAACTTATTCTCCAGGGGATAACCAATATAAGAATGGGTTAGAAGAACTTGTAACTTACCTTGACAGTAATGGAAAAGAGATGAGGTTGGAGTCCTACTACACCAACGATAAGGCTACAAAGACCGGAATAACAAAAGAGATAGGCTTCGTTGGTAAAAAAGAGAAGATGCTCATAAAAAAGGAGTCCTACTACACCAATGAGTATGCCAAGAAAGGCTTGATAACAATGATGGCAACATATTATGATAGCAACGGGCGTATGGATAAAAGGGAGTTTTACTTCACCGATGAGTTCACCAGGAAAGAAGGAGTAGCGAAATCCACAGCCGACGTAGACAGCAATTCGAATCTGGTAAATCAAAAGCACTATGATCGAAATGGAGTTCTTCTTCCGAAGAAATGAATACCCCTATAAATGATACCAGGAAGCAGCCCTTGGCTTACTGCGCATAAAACATTTGTTTTATGCTCACCATTTTGCACCGATGTAAATAGCTGATATCATTGATTCTCCAAACAGCATTTTCGAGGGGGTTTTCTGCTCATAATCTCCGTGGACAAATATCAATCCATCCAGGCAAAAAAGTAAGAGGCAATCAGCCACCTCGATCGGATCAGGAAAAAGACCGGCGATGTTGACCCCGACACCTTAGAGCAGCTTGTCGATGAAGCGGGCAGAAAGAGCAGGAAAAGGCTTGAGGATCGTTTTTGATACCAATGCAATAGGGAAGGCCATCCCTTCAAAGAAAAACAATCCTGGGCCAATTTCAGGCAATGGATTTAGGCACCTCCCTTGAATTGACATTGTAACGATTGTTGTCTATACTAAATTACATAATTACATAAATACAGCAACTATGAAAACAGCTTTAAGATTAAAAAAGGAGGAGGACACTCAATGCCCTGGGCAAAAGTATTAAGAAGCGGTCAAGTCACCTTTCCGAAAGAGGTAAGGGAATCGTTGAACCTCAAAGAGGGCGATATTGTTGATTTCCGAATCAAAGGCTCTGAAGTAACAATCCGACCCAAGGTTATGGTTGATAAAGAGAAGGCCGAGGTCTGGAAAATGTTCGATGAAATGCATAACAAGATGAAAGGGGAAGATCCGGAGAAGGTTGAAAAACTCATCGAGGAAGCTATCAGGGGGGTAAGAAAGGGAAAGATAACCGCCAAGGCCAAAAGGAAATGATCAAAGTTGTTTTAGACACCAATGTTGTGGTAAGCGCCTATTTGGTGCCGACAGGAAAACCGGCTGAGATATTATCATTGGCCAGAAAGGGCAAGCTTCATATTTTTCTTTCCCGGGAAATCATTGATGAGATTAAACAAACCCTTTTGAGCCCAAAATTGAGGAAAATTCACAAGAACACGACGGAGCAAATCAGTCTTTTTATCGGGGCCTTTAGTAAAGCTGCAACTGTCACGCAAGGCACAAAATTAGTAGATTTTATCAAAGATGACCCGGACGACAATAAAATATTGGCGTGTGCACTGGAAGGCAGGGTTGACTATATTGTGTCCGGGGACCATCATTTGACCGATTTGAAATCCTTTCAGAGCATTTCTATCGTCAATCCGCACATGTTCCTGCAGGTCATGCGGGGGCGGTTTTCTTGAAAATGATAGCCATATACGCCAGGGTATCTACAGACCGGCAATCCACCGAATCTCAGCTTAACGCCCTTCGGGAATATGCCGGCAAGAGGGCCTGGGCAATCTCTAAAGAATACATAGACGAGGGATACACCGGGTCCAACACAAAGCGCCCGGCATTTACTGCAATGATGGCCGATGCAAAGAAGCGAAAGTTTGACGTTCTCCTGGTCTATAAGCTGGACCGGTTGAGCCGATCCCTGAAAGACCTCATAACGACTCTGGACGATCTTAAATCTATGGGGGTTGATTTCATATCTTACGACAACGGCCTTGACACCACCACACCCACCGGCAGGCTTATATTCAACGTCGTAGGCGCTGTTGCAGAGTTTGAAAAAGATATTATACGGGAACGTGTAAGGGCAGGGCTTGAAAATGCAAAGCGCAAGGGCAAGAGGCTTGGGAGGCCTCCGGTTTCTTCACGCCTGGTTGATGAAGCAAAGAAACTTAGAAGCGAAGGGATGTCATTCCGGCAGATCGGGAAAAAGTTGGATATACCGGAATCAACGGTAAGGGCAAACATAAAACAAACGACAAACTAAGGAAGTAATTTGGAGCAGATAAGATAAGCAGGCGCGAAGGGGCGGCACAACCCTCATGACCTTAGCGTGCTATTTTTTCCGTTTCGTGAGCAGGCCCCCTCATCAGCTCATCAGTGGGAAATCCCAAGGGCTGAGTTAGCCTGACCACCTGCTTAATTAAATAATAGCATAAAAAAAGAAGGGGTCAAGATGATAGATATTAAAGTCGATGATTTTGAGAAGGAACAGCAGCCCAGGTGGATGCTCTCGCGTCGGCCACAATAATATTTCGACGTTAACTATCCGGGAAGGCAAAAACCTGCACAACTTGGAATCACAAATAAAAAAGTGGGTGAGTAGGAATTCAGACCTCATTTAGAAGGGATTGTGATACATAGAACATGGGGCATTTATTGACAAATTTTTCCTTCGTGCTACAATTATTCCTGATGGGGTTGACAACTGGAAAGTCGCCGCGGCCAGTTGGACAGTAGTTCCGTGGTTATACGGGATGAGTGCCCTATGAGGGATGTGGCGCCCCTCCTTCCCCATCATAATTCCCCCGTTACAATTTCATACCGTTTGGCTGTTAGATTTTCCCTGTAAACTTTTCCTGCCGTTACCGCCACGTTCTTTTGTATGAATTTAGACCTCACTTAGAAGGGATTGCGCCCTTGGCCTTATCCGGAGATTATTGCATTGAAGATCTCTTGAGACTCAAAATTCTATGGGGATTTTTGTACCTTTATTGGAATAACCTCGGAGATGTCCGGAGAGGATTAACCCTTGTAACATTCTGACATCCATATACCAACCAACATCATGGGTATGCCGACCAGCCAACCGCCGCACAGGTTTAAAATGAGGCCGCCGAAGACCATGACCGGCCAAAGATATCCGCATAAAAAGGCAAGCACCATATAAAGGATTATAACACCACAACCGAAGATGTCAAGGTGGTGTTAATCGCCGATGCAAGAGCGGTTGTGCGGAACTTTAGCCGTAATTATTTCTTAATGAGGTCTAAATTCCTATAAAACTGGTTTTGTATGGAAGGTAATAAAGAGCAAGCAGCTCCTGGAAACTGTAGCGTTCTGCACCGGAACTTCAGGAACCCAGGCCCGCTCCGGTGGATTAATAGTAATTATAGCATGTTAAGCGGGGATGTCAAGTGGCGACAAAGAGGTAGTTTGAAAAAAAGGGCGGAAGCTATAAATAAATTGTTTTGAATATGAAAGGCCTCTCCGGAAGGACCTCCATTTCCCTTCAACTCCAATCCCATTTTGCGGGACGGTACGGCTGGTGGTTTCACCGTGTCGGAGAAGCTTTTAATTATTTTAGCACGAACGATGATTTTGTCAATGTTGCACGGATTAAAGCTAAGGGAGTAAAAGCTATTATGTTTGAAGGGTTGATTGATACGTTGGGCAAGAAACGAACGCAATTTCTTCTATCATAATATTTTCAGAAATCATCGGGCAAGATAATAGGGTTATTCCAACAAAGGTACGAAAACTCTCATAGGCTTTTTGTGAAGTCTTTACTGATGTGGGGTAGCCCCAATCATCGAGAAAGATAATGCAACGTAATATCGGCCCTCTCATGCCCCATTTCCCAGGAGACTTCCTGCAACCTTTCTTCGTATGTCATGCCTGTGCCTTGCAGTTCCTCCATTCGCTCTACGGCAAAATTCCAACGGAGGCCGTGGGAGCCCGTGTAATCCTGTTCGGTTTTTTCGGCGGCCTCTTTTATTGCCTCCCTGTAATCGTTTTTATCAAATTCCATATTGCCACCATTTTCCTGAAGAACTCTTTCTACCGTATGGTAAGTTTCAACTGAAACCGATATTTCTCGCTCTTTGCCACCCTTGCCTTCGACTACTAACCACCCTCGGAATTCTTCTGTATGTGGATCCATACGAATGCCACGGAGATCGTTAGTCTCAACGCGCCACACCTCGTTAAGACGCGCGCCGCCTTCGTACTGCACGCTTGCAACTGTTTTGAAATCATCATTGGCAATATGGGAAATTAACTCTTTTGGGCTTTCATATGCTCTTGACTCGACCGAGCGGTCCAAAACCTCTCTTGCTTCTGCCTTTATCTCTCGAATTGAATCCCTGAAATTATATTCATTATCTTTACTATGTTTATCTGACCATGCGTTGAGTGCATTCTCAAACTTCGCTAAAGCCGCGCATTCTTTTTCGTATGTTGTATACTTTATGCCGTCTACTATTCTGCTTTCGAGATATGCTTTTACATGCTCCCCGGTGGTTTTTTCTATATCTTTAAGCCCTGCCTCTGCTTTTGCCCACTGCCCAAAATCATGCCAAACCTGTTTATATGTCTCGGCTGTATTGTAACTATAGATATTTAATTCCTTGCCGAGGGCGGACCATGTTTTGGCGCCTTTTTCTCTCGCAGTTTCTTTCTCGGCGTGTTTTGACACACCCGGATTGAAGATGCCGGAATCCTTGAACACGGTATTAATTTGATAGTTTATGCCGCCTCTTATTTCTCACCTTCTTGTTTTAATTGACCGTGTTTTTTACACGGATAAACTTGAGTAAACACGCATTAACCGCCTCAACGGCTTTGGAGTGCTGCGGACACCCCCTGTGTGATTACTGCACACAGACAGACACGCATCGTGCATTGCACACGACACTTGCAATATGTCGAGCAACATACCGCTTTGCTTGCTACCGTGCAAGCCGGAAATGTCATTGTAAACAATGACGCTAACTCATCGGGCTGGATTTGCTCAAATGAGAAGGAAGGAGATATAACCATACAAGAATTTTAGCTGTAAACTATAGGCTTGTCAAGATTAAATATTAGTAATGATGATTTTAATTATCGCTTTCCTACTGGAAAGCGATAATACATTTGATTTGTGCTATTGTTATCTAACTTAATATAATTATGAGTTTTAATTTATTATATTATTTATAAAATTCTTAAAATATATGTTGATATTCTTATTATAAATTCTTATAATTTCATCGTGGATAAATCACAAAAAAAGAAGCTTAAATGGTTATTTGCCCAACCAGAAGAAATTATAATCGATACAATACACAAACAGAGAAAACTATACCACGCCCTCAAAAAAGAACACCCCGGGGAAAACTCAGACAAACTTGCATTGCAAGCCCTCATAAAAATAGCCGAACAGCTATACAGCGACGAAAACTTAATACGTAGAAAAGCAACAGAAAAAAATCTTGATGAGATAAAAGCAAAAGTCTTACAGCGAATAAGAAGGCATAGAATAAAACATGATGAACAAAAAAAGGAAAAAAAGAAACTGCGAAATCTGAAAAAAGAAAAAATCAAAATGCTTCTTAACGAGATCATGATAATGCGTAAGCAGGGATTAAGCTATAAAGCGGTAGCGGGATATATAGAAAAGTATCACAAACTTAAGCTACATCCTACCTATGTTAGTAAACTACTAAATACAACAAAGGCAAAGACCGATGAATAGATTTGCTGTTTTAATGTTTGTTGGAGCTGCAGCTATATTTTCCCTTTTTTATTTTTACTACAGATTTGTTTTATCATTTATAGCTGTCTACTTTATATATCTTGTAATAACTGCATTACTGCTATCGGTAGCATTCTATATCTATAAAAAAGCAAAAACCAAAGCCCAGGAAATAATAAATAACGCAAAATCAGAAGCAAACACAATAATAACAGACACAAAAAAAATACTTACAGAACAACAAAATGATATTAAGAAAATGGAGCAACAACTTGTTAAAAAAGAACAAGAAATCGAGAACAAAATATCAATTTATAAAAAAAGATTGATTGAGTGTGAGCATAGCCTGTCAGAAAAAAATAAGCTCATATCAAAAATAAAGCAAGTAGCCTATGCACAAGGCAGAAACGATAAGTCAGCAATTGAAGAAATAAGGAGGAGATTATACGACATATGAGCGAAATTCAAATATCAAAAGGTAAATTCAAACTCACCTATAATGAACAAAATAAAAGTTTAGCCTTTAATTCTCTTGACTCTGGTGAATTAGAACTAATTGCTGATATAGATGAGCTAATAAAATTTAATGTAATACTTAAATTTTTTATAAACTCAAAATTGAAAGAAAACACATACCATATATCCGATCGTTTTTATGTTGACGCACAAGCGACAAACAATAAGATATATTTTCTCGAACTTACTATACTTAAAAAGATAATTAAAATTAACGATATAGAAGCCTCAGTATTGCAAACTTACATCGATAAGTTTTTACAGCGAGCAAAACTTTTTTAATTTAAATAAAGATCTGCTCACTTGCTATACGGAACAAATTAGTTAAAGTTATAAACATCGCCGCCGTAACTACTACAAGACATTATAAGGACTATAAGAAACTACAAGGGGTGACAGCAAACCCTTAATGGGCATTGCTCTCCTGTCGAGAGCGTTACCAAATATGCGTAAAAGCGTTACCAAATATGCGTAAAAGCGTTACCAAATATGCGTAAAAGCGTTACCAAATATGCGTGGAAAACCTTTGGTTTAAACAGCAAAATGTTGAAAACTATGGCTTTTTACTTATTGAGGTTCTTGATGGATAGAGCAACAACCCTTCATCCTTAGCTGTTAACTTTGCTGGATATAAGTCGAGCATCTTCTCGCAAAGTTTGACGAGTTTAAACTTAAATATACGCAGCTCCTTGTAATCTGAGCCGAATTGTTGTGCAAGGTGTTCCCAGGGAACAAGGGTTTCTTTCTGAAGATAGCTGTTGCGGTATGTCAGCCAAGCGTAAAGGTCAATTGCCATTGGAGACTGCTTAAGTATTTTAATTATTCGCAGATCGACGGGAACAGGTCTCTCTATAATCTCATTGTAAAATTTATCACTGACAACTATGAATGATTTAAAAAGACTGTTTTGTTCAGGAATTTTTGCATCCCAAAAAAAGTGTCTTTCGTCTGCAAAGGGAAGATCCTTTTCGCTTACGCCATGACCATGGCGTACATATAACGTAACTTTTGACCGAAACAACCGTTCGGCCTGTTTTTTTAGCCGAGGAATGGTTCCCCATTTTCCCCCCGTTGCCAGCATATCGAGTTCTTTCATGAAGGAACTTAGACTGTCCCCGAGCTCTATTGTTCTGCTTTTTGTTTTTACAATTTCTGTTGTTAGCCAAGTTAGTATCAAGCGCGGGATTGAGCCATATGGTATGCCAAAATTAACTTCTTTGCCATTTATCATTGTGATAGAAGGCTGTACAGTCAAGGTGAGTTTTCCGGCTGTTCTTGAATATTGGTTAACCTTGCCTGGGTCGCGGTGGGGCAAGGTTGTCTGGATCAGGCTACGGGACACAAAACCGAGGTCGGGTTCTTCATACTCCTCGAGTATTTTTTGGACACGTTTTATATAAGTGTTTTTAGGTTTTTCCATAATACCGTAGGCCCCGTAAACTAACTAACTTACTAAGTTAGTTAGTAATCAATTATGGTTGTTATCTCTGAATTTTTTCTTTAATGGCAACAAGTATATAATCATGAAGGCTAAGCCCGGAGGCCTTCGCTTTTTCAGCAGCAGCAGTCCGTAGTGTGAGGGGCAACTTAATCGGAAAGGTTTTATAATTTTTTGTGAACAACTCATCATCAGTAGGGATTGAAACATCGCCGGGCCGATCCGCCTTTGCACCTTTTATAAATTCATCCGGATCTACGCCAGGCTTTGTTGTTTTTAAAGTCATAATTTTTACCTCAAAGATAAAATTTCGTTATAAAGGCTTGTGATTTCTTCCTTTGCCTTTGGGTCCGACCATTCCAGGACGCTTTTCCCTTCACCGAAGGATTTTTTGTAGGCTATCCTGGCATTTATAATGGTTTCAAGTGGCCTTACGTCGGCATCGAATCCGTCGATCACTTCCTTGGCTTCTTTTGAAAGCGTGGTGTTAGGCTGCATCTGGTTTAAGAGAAAGCACGCCCGGATGTCTTTATAAACGCGGGCCTCTTTTAGGAGCTCCAGCACATCGTTGACTGCCCAGAAGTCAACCTGGGACGGCATGGAAGGTATAACGAGCAGATCGGAAGCGAGTATGGCGGACCGGAAAACAGCGCTGTCGCGCCCGCCGGCATCGACGATGATAAGGTCAATGTTGTCAAAACCGTTTAAGTCTTTGTGCAAGGTTGGTGTGGTGATGG
>Ga0255344_1002768_pt1 | contig 20451 bp, 20 predicted proteins | sample wastewater_treat_5_FD_192414 | JGI IMG/M metagenome (GOLD analysis project Ga0255344, IMG submission 192414) | Wastewater microbial communities from Lulu Island WWTP, Vancouver, Canada - plant18 | ecosystem: Engineered > WWTP > Wastewater > Unclassified | place: Canada: Vancouver, British... | reverse complement strand
CGTATGGACTTGTTTTGAGCGAGACCCTTGCTAATGATTTCTCTTTCTTCTTCATTTAATCTTGTGTATTGCATACGAATGATTGTATCTCCTCATCCGTTGCACTAAATCCTTGAACCCAAGAAGATTAAATTTTCTGATAAAATGTAGGGTTACTTGTTAGCAGTATGTGATAAATGTAAGGTTTGACGCCACTATTAGATAATGGTATAAATAAGTCGGTCAGGCTTAGATATATATCTAACAAGCAATAGACTATATTTTCGAGGACTATACAATGAATACTTACAAGGACGCGAAACTGAATTGGGAATTTGGTACCGCTTACGATTTTTTCGTAAGTCAATTTGTCCTTCACAATCCTGAACGTTTTAGTTTGCGGCCTAATTGGGCAGCAGGTGTACGCTCGCGTCTCAATCCTGAATTGCGTCAAACGCTTGAACACGCCATAAACGCGTTTCCCTCCTCCATCCGCTTTGTTTTTAACCTTCCCGTTAAAAACAAAGACTCCGATGCTGTGCTCAAGGAGCTTGGAAGCAAAGCCCCTTTAAAACGTCTTGAGGATATCAGTGCCTTGGAGCATGCCAGCCCAATTTATCAGGCTATCTTGCATGAAACCAAACCTAATAAGCCCTGGACTGATGCCGAACGCGAAGCCCTCCATGAAAACACTTCAAGCCCGGAACGACGAAACAACCCACGTTATTTAGAGAGTCTTTATGCCATTTGGTCAGACCCCAAAACCTTTTCGGATATGTACCTCGCCGCCCTAACGGCTTATAGGGACAGTTTTTTCGCCGAAGAAGAACAACGTATTTTACCCGCGCTAAAGCAAGCGCTTTCGTACGCACAAATGCGATCAGGCAGCCTTTCTTTGCCTCTGCTGCTTGAGGAATTGACTTCGGGAGTGCGTTATACTGACCTTGAACAAACCAAAAATATCTACCTGGCACCGTCATTTTGGACAGCGCCTTTAATGTTTTCCAGCCGTCCGGAAAAAGATCAGCTTATTATCTTATACGGCGCGCGGCCCGATAACATGGCTATTATTCCCGGCGACCCCGTACCGGACAGCCTCATGCGCGCACTCAAAGCTGTGGCAGATCCAACCCGTTTGCGCATCATGCGCTTTTTAGCCCAAAGCCCCCAGACGCCATCGCAGCTCTCGCGCTCGTTGAGACTTCGCCCACCAACAGTCAACCACCACATCAACGAACTTCGCATCGCTGGTTTGGTTCACATCATCATCAGCCAGGAGGGTGAACGCCAATACGCGACCCGTTATGATGGCGTCGATGCCATGCATGACCTCCTGACTCGTTATTTGCATGGGATTTAAACGTGGTAGAAAGTACTGAATCTCTGTCAACCGAGCCTGATGAACGCGGCACAGACAAAAAAAGCAACCCCATCAAAACCTATATTGAAAGGCTAAAAGCCTTTAGCACTAATGCGCGTTTGTTTTTGGTTGGGGGATTTCTGTATGGCATTGCCGGCGGCATCAACCAACTTCTCTTCAATTTTTACGTACTCAGTCAAGGTTACACTGAAGGAACACTGGGAAAAATCGTCACCGCGCGCAGCCTGACAACTTTGCTGGCCGCGATTCCGATGGGTTATCTTGTTGACAAAATAGGGCGTAAACGTGCCTTTTTTATAAGCCATCTTGCTTTCGCGCTAAGCATGGTGTGCATTATCTTATTCCCATCCATTCCCATCTTCCTGATTATGGGTATGGTTCAAGGACTTTCCCAATCTTTATCTGTAGTGGCACATGGGCCTTTCCTGATGGAAAACAGCCAGGAAGCCGAGCGCACATATCTGTTTAGTATCTCTTCAGGCATCGGAACCACAGCCGGCTCGGTGGGGCAATGGTTTGGTGGCTATCTGCCCGGCATCTTCGCCGGTTTGCTCTTGGTAAGCGCCATGGACACCAAAGCCTATAGCGGCGCTTTGTGGTTCGTTGTATTTTTTGCGCTTTTATCACTTATACCGACTGTTTTGATTAAAGAAAATCGAACCAGTCCGGGGGTAAAGCGATCCGTATTCGCGCCTATCACCTACTTTAGACGCGCCCCTAAAAAGCTTATCAGGCTCATTTTACCCAACCTGATTACATCAATTGGTGCTGGCATGATTATGCCCTTTATGAATGTCTTTTTCCGAAACGTTCATCATCTCTCAGATAATTCTATTGGCACTATTTTCGCCTGGGGAAGCCTGGCGATGGGTATTGGTTTGATCATCGCGCCGATGATTGCGGAACGCATTGGCAAGATTCAAACGGTGGTCGCTACCCAGACCCTATCTATTCCCTTTTTGTTTATGCTTGGTTTTTCCGGAAGAGTTGAATTAGCCATCATCGCCTATTACGTCCGCTTGACTCTGATGAACATGAGCAGCCCCATTTTCTCTACCTTTGCCATGGAACAAGTGGAACCAGAAGCGCGCGCTATGTTGGCCAGCCTCAACAGCATGGCGTTCAACTTTGGCTGGGCGTTTAGCCCCACCATTAGCGGTATCTTGCAAGAACGCCACGGTTTTAAACCACCCTTCGCGATTACCATCATCCTTTATATCATCTCAACCTCGATGTACTTCTTCTGGTTTTGGTATAAGAAAAAGAAAACCGTCACGGTTAACAAGCAATAAAAGTTGATTTTACTTTGCTAACATTAGGCCGAATGATCTGATTTAGCTTTCTGGGTTGATACGAAACTCGTAAATACCATCTTCATATGCCCAAACATGCCCACACACCGGACAAGTTTGGTTTTCGCGCGCTTCAGGCAAGCTTGTATCGCAAATGGGACAAGCGAAAAAGGCATCATCTTCAGGTCTCGAGCTACGCCCACTGGTAATAGATTTGGTGAACACACTTGGGCTAAGTTGTATGATGCTACCCGTATGCTGGAAAAGTGAATCTAAAGCGACCAAAAGCTCGTGTTTGACCCGTCGTTTTAACACGTTGATGCGAAAATGCGATACCGTAATTTGTTTTTTAAGCAAAAATTGATTTTCCTTAAGCAGTTTTCGAACGGTTTTTGGATGGAAATTGTAATTTAACGCGACAAATTCCACCTGTTCTTTTGTGAAAGGGCTCCATTTTTGTTTACCCAAAAGATAACGCGCGATAGCTTTGAGATTGCGTTTGTTGGCAAATTCGAGAATAAACACGGCTTCCCCACCAAGTACCCGGCGCACATTGGTAAGAGCACTGTTGGCATCAGACAGATGATGTAAGGTGCGAATCATTGTGGCACCATCAAAAAGACCACTGACAAATGGGAGCTTGTAAATATCCGCCGTTACATAAACATAGCGCAATGAATCGCCCAGGCGATCGCGTGCCTGCAAGAGCTGCGTGCGGGAGTAATCCAAAAGCACGATGCGTTCCCAGCCAGCATAGCGGGGTGTGTTGCGCCCGGCACCCGCGCCAAGCTCCAACAAAAGCTTACCATGCTTTGGCATAAGTCGTTTTAGAGCGACTTCTTCAACCGCATCTTCATAACGTCGTTCGCCGGAATCCCAAAAGACTTCCTGGTAATCAGAACCCTCGTAGGAACAGACCTGTGGGGTTTCTTCCTGATGAATATCGTTTGCATCAGCAGTTGGTTTGTCACTGTTTTTCATGTCGATCCTCGTTAAAGAAATGTTGGGCAGGTTTGCCGGCAACACCCAGAGAAACCTCCTTACCGCTGCTTCCTCTCGGACCTGACGGGGTTCGCAGGGCTCTGCCGCGCCGGTCCCGCCCAACGGGAATAAGGATACCTGTTTCCGTGTCGGGTGTCAATTCTTGATGGCAATTTATTATCTGAAGAGATGAGTCACAAATTATTTTAGCTTTACTCGTTTCTTAAGTTCTAAAAATGCCCATTTATTGCCAATACCGTGTGCGCAAATAATTGTATATGCTCGTATCTTTAGTTTGCTCACCCCATAACTTTTGAGGAGAAATGACGATATATTTATCAGGATCGGTCAAACAGTTTTTCCAGGTATCCACCATTCCTTTCTTGCTGCAATGATAAGATTTATCGAGTAATTGCACATTAGCCTCAGGAACAACATGTAAATGCAAATAGTCATCTGCTTCAAAACCTATAGGCTGGTGATTTAAGAGCTGTTCCACCCAAAGTGTTTGACGCATTAGCTGATAAAAAGGTTCAAACCAACAGCAAGAAAGTGTGTTTTCGTTTAAATATCGGCTCTTTTTAATTAGATCAAGATAACGTGCTTTTCGTACGTCACCTTTTCTTCCTGCTGATTTGTCATCGTTTCCATATGATTCAACGTATTTCCATTCAATTGGGATTAGGAATCTTCGCCCATCGCGATGTTGAGCGTATATCAAAGCATCTACAGAAGTACAGTTACTTCCTCGAATGTTGGTGCCTTCGTTTAAAAAATTCATATTTCCACCAACAGCCTCAAATTGAATATATCCTTCAAGATTCTCCGGGAGAGGAAAAACATCTATAAAATCGTCCGACACAGTTTTTAGCAGGTTCAAAACGGCGCCTTTTCCTTGTCTGATTGTGAACAGATGATTTAGACAAGCTATCTGCGAGGACAATACATGACCCGTAGGATACCTGCCACCCCACCAAGTAATATTATTTTGTTTGAAGTATTCAAGTACATCATCTCTGATATCAGCATATAAATTTAAAAGTCCGTCTTGAAGCACGAAAGGGCGTAGCTCTCCCAAAAATTTACCGCCACCGATATCACCCTCAAAGAAACCAGAATTTATTAATCCTATACCACGTGCTCGCTCTTTATCTATGAATTTCATTCTTCATCCTTTTTTATTTAAAGACTTGATTTACCCTTCGGCACAGATGATTACATTTTTACCCTTTAGATAAGACTCTGGTCACAGCTATCCCGATAGCCACATCCGCGACAGCGCGCCAAAGCCTTGTGCGAGCGATTTGGTGCATCGGGGCTGGCTTCAACCGTGCGCAGTTGACTAATCAAACGCAAAAACGTCTCCTTTTCGAGTTCATCATAGGGCACTTCAAAGCTTTTATCCTGATATCGGATGAGTCCATAGGGCGGCTTTTGACCATAATTTTGCTCCAGCAGGTAGCAATACGCCAAAACCTGAAAGACATGCGAACGATAAGGTTCAACGGGTGCAAGCGTTGACTTAAAATCAACCGGTACCAACGCGCCATTCGCCAGCCGAAGAACATAATCGGGCTTGCCCACCAGTCTTAAGTTCGGGTCAAATAAAGGTTCGGGAACAGCCTGGAGTTGGTCGGTATCGGCATATATCAATCGTCCACTTGGTAAGCCACTCGTCTTTTTGAACCATATCGCGATTAAAATCAAAACAAGCGCTATAGCTAATAAGAGAATAGATGCAAACCAGCTTTTCATTTCCTCACCAGAATAACGACTATTGCTATCAATGCCAGCAAAACTGCGATAACAATCAGGACGGGCACCAGTTTTACCCGCCGGGCATGGATTTGATGCCTCTGCGTGCCGGATTCCATGGCGTCTTGGTTAGCTGATGGTTCACCTCGCAACTGATACCACCAGGCACGCTGGCAGTACAGAAAACTACCCAGTTCCGAAGCTTTTATCACGCGCATAATCATTTAACTGCCTTTATGAAGGCAAGAAAGTGCATAGTTTCAGATTTCCAAGTTGAGTTTCAAGTTGAAATAACTCATTAACAAAGCCTGTTTTGCTAAACAAGATGTAATACCGTGCTTGCTCTGTTTGAAACAGCAAGCTTTTGCGCATCAATTCGTCTAACACCCGCTTTGATACTTTTGTATTCGTCCATTTGACTTCGGCAAAAACAACCATCTTTGAACCAAGTCCCACCAAGTCAATTTCTTCTTCCTGGCGAAGCGTAGGATTCGTTCCCCACCAAGGCCCGCGTTTCAAAATCAAATCTGGAAGTTCGCCTTTTTGATTCATTTCATCAAACAGATCAGTCGCGATCAACTCAAAGCCTTGTCCCATGAACTCCGAGAGATAGGGTTCCACTTGCTTCTCCCACACTTGCGCGCCTAAGCCCAAAGATATCGCAGAAATGTTATTAGCCACGAAGCGATACCAAAATCGAAAACTGCCATCGTGAATACGATAAACGGTTCGCCGTTTATTATGATTTTCCAATGGGTAAAGTTTGTTTATGATGCCCAAAGATATTAAACTCTCCAAATAACGCGATAAGGTACCAGATTGCAAACCCGTTTTTTGCGCAATGTCGTTGTGTTTGCTGCTGCCATTTGCGATGGCATCCAGGATGTCATTATATGTTTTTGGCTCACGTAGCTCCTGCAAAAGCAGATTTTTAGGCTCTTCAAACAAGCGTCCGTTCGGGTCGAAAAACAGCTTTTTTAAATTTTCTGACATTGAAATTTTTGAGTCAATATAGCTGAGGTAATCTGGAATACCACCCATGGCAACGTGCAAAATGGCAATACTTTCTTTGTCGAACGCTGATAGCATTTGGGACGTTTCCTGAAAGCGAAAGGCCTGTAATTTTATCTGAGAGCTACGCCTGCCATAAAGTGGACTTTTGATTCCAAGAACTTGCGTCTCCATAAAACTCATTGAAGAACCACACAAAATAAGATGTAGTTTGGTGTTTTTCCACTCATGGTCACAAAAACGCTGAAGAAGTGACGATAACTCGGGATGTGCCTCTGCCAGATAAGGATATTCATCAATGACGAATATCAATGAATGGTCTTTGGCATAGCTTGCCAAGTCAAGAAACAAGTCTTCATAGTTGCGATAAGCAGGTAAGTTATCAGAATGCCCCAAAAAGCGATGTACAACTCTGGACATTCCCTCAAGATTCAAGTCACCACCAGATTCCAATGCCATAAAGTAGATGGCGTTTTTTCCTTCAATATACTTTAGTATCAGAGAGGTTTTTCCAATACGGCGCCTGCCATAAATAACCGTAAACTGGAAACTACCAGTTTCATAAAGGCTATTCAAATGTCTTAGCTCTGTATCTCGTCCATAGAATACTGTCATATCAACCTCGTTAAAGAGATAATGGTTATGGCAAAAGTATACCAAAGCTTATTGCAATTAGCAATAACACGAGTAACATGATCGTAATATTGCTAATTGAAAATTTTTATCCCCAAGCGAAACGTTTTATTATTTTCAGATAGTAAGGCATAAGAAAACCCGCTTTCGCGGGCTTCTTGCTAATCATAATTTGTTCTTGAGCTTTCAGCGTTAATCCATCACACGGTTGTCTAAACGCTCAGTAAATTCATCTATCTTTTTCGCCAACATTTCCTGACGATAGGCGGTGGTGATATCAGCGCGGGTACGTTCGATAATCCCTCGCGCCAGGTCCGTGCGGCGGCGCAAGCCATCTGTGACAGCATCCGGATAATCCATCGTTACCAACTGGGTAAAGATTTCATCCATGTTAAAGAGCAAACGCTCAACCTCATCGGTATAACCCGTGCGCAAGATATCCAGGCATCGGCGACGCATTTCGCCCAGGGTCTCGGTGAGTCCGTTAAGCCATGCCGGCAGTTCAACACCCATTTCGATTGGGCTTGGAAGCGGTTGATCGTGGATGATTGCCGCGGTGAGTTTGGCTTCGCAAAATTCCTTCAGCGCGTCTTGCGTGTAGCCTGTGTAATAAAGGTCGGGATGTTCAGGCTTAAGCTGCTTTAGAATGCAATCCACTATTTCTTGCCCAAATTGAAGCTCTTCTTGCGCTTGCTGAATATCGCCCCTGTGAATAGCACGGATGGCAAGCGACGCGCGACGAATCAGTTCGCGTGCTTTTTTGAGAGCTTCTTCGCGTTCTACGGTCTTCGCGTTGAACTCCTCGTGGATTTGCTCACAGATTTTCTCTAAATTTTCCAATCTATTCCTCTTCTGGCGAGTCTTTTGGATCTGCTGTTCTAAAAAGCTGATCAGCCAAACTGTGTCCGCGTGGAATTTTGATTTCGCCAAAGTTGCTTTCGTAGCGACGCAAATTTTCGTTTAAGGCTTGTATCAACAGTTTCGCGCCTAAAGGCGAAAAAACAAGCCGGGTATTAATTTTCGGTTGTTTAATTCCCGGCAATATGCTGGCAAAATCGAGGATGAACTCCTGCGGTGTATGCGTAATATAGGACATATTCACATATTGTGCAGGCAGGTCATCCGGTACGCTAATGGTTATTTTCTTAATTTCCGCCATTTTAAGTCTTAAAAGGGAATTTCGTCATCCATGGAATCTTCCATGTAATCGCTTCCACCACTGGCAGCCTCAGAGCGGGTTGACATGAAACGCACCGACTCTGCGGTTACTTCGTAACTGCTCGCCCAAGTTCCGTCATTGCGCTGATAAACGCGGGGGCCGCCATATTGTGGGTCTGGATACAAGCGTCCTTCAACCAAAACCTTTGATCCTTTTTTAAGATACTGATTACAGCTTTCGGCTTGTCTGCCCCAAACTGAGACACGGAACCAGGTGGTTTCGTCAACCTCTTTATATTTCCGGCTGGTTGCCACACTAAAGCTTGTGACAGGATTACCATCTGGTGTGAAACGCATTTCTGGGTCGCGTCCTAAATTACCGATAATGATTAGTTTTTGATACATCTTGGAATTTCCTTTCGTTTATGTGCATTGTGTCAAATCTTCATTAATCATTTTACTTTAAATGATAGTTTTTTGTACAGGAAACCTTTTAGCTTAAAACAATTGCATTTATTCGAGCGAATTCAATCATTGTGATTACTAAATTCATTACTTGCTCTATCAGGCTCTCTCCAACTAACACACCGTTTTTTAGGTGCTTGACGTCAGAGAACGGGTCAAGATATACTTTCTTTAATCAAAAGGGTAAATAATGAAAACGATACACAAAGTCATTATTGGTGATAGTCGGAACATGAGCGAGATACCTGATAAATCTGTTCAGCTTGTAGTAACATCACCACCATACTGGCAACTTAAAGACTATGGAGCTGAAAATCAAATTGGTTTTCACGAATCTTATCAAGATTACATTAACAACCTAAACCGGGTTTGGATGGAATGTGACCGAGTCTTGTCTGATGGATGCAAGATGTGCATTAATATCGGTGACCAATTTGCCCGGTCAGTTTATTATGGCAGATACAAAGTGATTCCAATCCGAACTGAAATAATTCGGTTTTGCGAACACTTGGGTTTGGATTACATGGGCGCAATCATTTGGCAAAAAACAACCACCACAAATACCACCGGTGGTGGTGCAATTATGGGAAGCTACCCATATCCCAGAAATGGGATCTTAAAAATCGATTATGAATTCATTCTGATTTTTAAAAAGCAAGGAAAGCCACCACGCCCGACCCCGCGACAAAAAGAAGAGTCTATTCTGGCTGATGAAGAATGGAAAACTTTCTTTTCCTCTCATTGGTACGTTCCAGGTGTTCAGCAACAAAACCACCTTGCCATGTTCCCTATTGATATTCCTCTTAGACTCATTAGGATGTATTCTTTTGTCGGAGAGACGGTTTTAGACCCATTTTTAGGAAGCGGAACAAGCAGTTTAGCAGCTAAGTTGAGTAATCGTCATTCAATTGGCTATGAAATAAACCCTGACTTTCTTAGCATCATTAAAGAAAAAATCGACGACAAACAACCAACCCTACAAGGCAACATTTTTTCATTTATAAATCAAGCCCCTTTCAAGTTGGAATCATTAAAAGAGCTACCATATCAGTTCAAAGACCCACATAAACTAGACAAAAAAGTAGATATCAAGAAGAACACTTATGGGTCGATAATCGACAATCAATCCAAAGAAGAAGAATACTACCGCGTAAATGAAATCATTGACCCTGAAACTTTAGTTCTCTCAAATGGAAAGACCATCAAATTGATAGGCATAAAGACCAAAGCCGAATTCAAGAACGATGCGCTTCTTTTTTTGAACAACCTAACAGAGAAAAAGAAAGTATTCTTAAAATTCGACCCAAAGATGGCTCACAAAGATGGTCCAATACCTTGCTACCTTTATTTGCAAAACAAAACTTTCGTAAACCGCCACCTAATAAGGTCTGGTTACGTAGAGGTTGATCAAAGCCAAGACTATGTATGGCGAGAGCGCTTTCTTGGTTCTATAAAATAAAGCCTAAACTTAATTCTTCTTTACCCCACTTCAAATTGAATCCCATCTTTCTTCTTTTCATAATAGATTATTTTCACATCTATAGTTTCAGGTAAACGGGTCATGGTCTTGTATGTTAGAGGTTTAATTGAATAAGGAACATCTCCAACAAAGCCATCAATACCTTGTGATTCTTCAACTGGTGAACTGGAACGATAAGGTAATTTCAATTCATCAGCAAGTTTAATCAGAATTGCCTCCTGAAACAGATTACCAAGATATATTTTTTCAAACATTAAGTCTTCGACCCATGACTTTACCATGTCGTGATCAATAAGCATAATTGCTTTCTTTAAATTTTCTATCTGGCTTAAAAACTTATTAATAGCTTGTTCTATATTATCGGGATATTTTTCTAAATACCAGACTCACCATGATTCGACATTCCTGCTGTCAACCTCCTTGGCATAATCTTGTATCAGCTCAGATAATTGCCCCACACTCCTTGGTCTCGTTGCTCCAGCATTTTGATTTGCTAAATTCATTAATTGGGTTGTGTACTTTGGATAGGTGTTTTTGTTACTCTTTACAATATCTTCGTTTTTTATTTTGTATTTCATCATTCACCTCACAACAATGAGTACAAGTTTTAGACCTTTAATCAACACACGATTTTAAAATTTTGCTGATTTTGCTTATGTTTTTTGAGCCCGTTTTTGATTTAAAGCAACACAATGCTTGACGTTTTCGAACGCAATAGGATATACTTCAGTCTCACGCCGGGGTGTGGCGCAGACGGCTAGCGCGCTGCGTTTGGGACGCAGAGGTCGTCGGTTCAAGTCCGACCACCCCGACTTTTTTATTTAAAAGGTATACTTAGGCAACAAAGCTATGACGACACCTTTTCTTTCCATTATTATTCCCGCGCATAACGAGGCAGAACGCCTGCCCCAAACACTATCCTCTGTGCAAAGTTATCTGGCAGAAAAAGACTTTGATGCCGAAGTTATTGTTGTTGAAAATGCCAGCACGGATGACACCACCCAGATCGTGCGTGACTGGCAAGAGAAAATGCCCAATCTGCGCCTGATTTCGCGCAAACAACCCGGCAAAGGCGGCGCGGTAAAACAGGGCATGCTTGAAGCTCGTGGAACGTACCGCTTTATGGCAGACGCGGATCTCTCCATGCCCATAACGGAGCTTGATAAGTTCTTAGCGCCAGACATTGATTATCATGTTGCCATCGCCTCGCGCGAAGCCAAAGGCGCGAAACGCGTAGATGAGCCCGAATACCGCCATCTTATTGGGCGAGCCTTTAATCTGCTGGTCAAGTTAATTGTGCTACCCGGGATTGAAGACTCGCAATGTGGTTTCAAATGTTTTAGTGCCGAAGCCGCTCAGCGCATTTTTCCGCTACAGACGATGAGTGGTTGGAGTTTTGACGTGGAAGTTTTAGCCATCGCGCGCGAACTTGGTTACGCCATCACCGAAGTGCCCGTCCTCTGGTACTACCAGGAAGGATCACGCATCAATGTCTTCAAAGACAGTTGGCGTATGTTCCGCGACCTCTGGCGCATCCGCCACAACCGCAAGCAAGGCATGTACCGTGGCTAAACGCTTTGACCCAGCCAACATTCCCCCATGGCCCACGCTCGATCTTGAAAGCCAGCTTTGGGCGGATGGCAAGGCGCGCGTTGCCGGGCTGGACGAAGCGGGCAGGGGTGCCCTGGCTGGTCCTTTGTGCGCAGCAGCAGTGATTTTGCCCGCCGATGACCCTGATATCCCCCTTAAACTGTTTGAAGTTCGCGATTCTAAGCAGCTTTCCGCTTTTGACCGCGAAAAATTAGCCCCTCTCATCCGCGAACTCGCCTTGGATTTTTCAATTGCCTGGATAGAAGCCGCCGAAATCGACGCCATTGGCATGGCGCGTGCCGGCAGGAAAGTTTTCCATCTGGCTGTGGATAGCTTGCGCGTAAAACCCGATCATATCTTAATCGATTACTTTGCCGTCCCTAAGCTGAATATCCCACAAACAAGCCTGACCAAGGGCGACCAACGCTCGCTGAGCATCGCCTGCGCTTCCATTTTAGCCAAACAAGCCCGCGACGCGCGCATGATGGACTTAGCGGAAGATTATCCGGGGTATTTCATTGCGGAAAACAAGGGCTACGGAAGCCAGAATCATATCAAAGCCATTCAAAACCTGGGATTAACGGATATTCATCGAAAAAGTTTTTGCGAAGGGCTCTTTCAGCTTTCGCTGTTTTAATAGGAATTTACTGGAGATAACATGATCGAAGAAACTCAAAACATTTCAAAACCTGGCCGCCTGGCGCGCAATCTTTATGACGGCCTGCGCCGTTTACCAACTGTACCCATTGCGTATCTACACCCCTGGCGAAGAGAGTCAATACAAAAATTGGGTGCAATAAAGAACAGCCATAAAGGCGAACGCTGTTTTATCGTGGGCAATGGTCCCTCTTTGAAGAACACCAATTTAAGTTTGCTCAAAAACGACTTCGCCATTGGCATGAACCGCATTTTTTTAGCAGAAGAGGAGCTGAACTTTAAGCCAGATGTTTTAGTGTGTATCAACGATTTGGTCGTGGAACAATCCGTAGACGAATTTAACGCCCTCAAGATGCCCAAGTTTTTCTCCTGGCGCGCGCGAAAGTGGTTGCAGATGGACGATTACACCCATTTCCTTTACACTACCTATACCGAACCTAAGTTCGCGCGGGATTTGCGTGGCAGGGTTTGGGAAGGTGCCACCGTCACCAATGTTTGTCTGCAACTGGCCTATCATCTGGGCTTTAAGGAAGCGATTTTGATAGGCGTTGACCACAGTTTTGCCACCAAAGGCACGCCTAATACCACCGTGCAAAGCCAGGGTGATGACCCCAACCACTTTTCAGCCGCTTATTTTGGCAAGGGTTTCCGCTGGCAACTACCCGATCTGGAAACCTCCGAAGTTGCCTACCGCATGGCTCGCAAAGCCTACGAAGCGGACGGACGCAAAGTGCTCGACGCAACCATCGGTGGCAAACTGGACATTTTTGAGAAAATTGACTACGAAAGTCTGTTTTAGACAAACCGTTTCAACCCATATTGCGTGAATCTAAAAGCGGTCGGTGTAAAAACCAACCGCTTTTTCTATCTCAATTCAACATTCAGATTTACGCTTCAGTAAATTCGCCATCAACGACGTTGTCGTCAGCATTAGGCTGGGACCCGCCATGTCCGTTAGCACCACCCTGGGCTTGCTGATAAGCCGCGGTGCCAATTTCCTGCATCACTTCGCTCAGTGCCTGGCTAGCGTTCTTGATCGCGCTCACGTCATCGCCAGCGATCGCGCCACGCAAGACCTGAATCTTGGCTTCGGCATCGTTGCGCTTGGCAGCGTCTACTTTATCGCCCAGGTCACGCAGGCTTTTTTCGGACTGATACGCCAGGCTCTCACCCATGTTGCGGGCTTCAATCAGCTCACGGCGGCGGTCATCTTCAGCCTTGTTCATCGAAGCTTCGCGCACCATGCGTTCCACATCCTGTTTGTTCAGGTTGGTTGTCGCCGTAATAGTCACCGTTTGCGCCTTGTTGGTAGCCTTATCCTTAGCGGTCACGCTCAAAATACCATTAGCGTCGATGTCAAAGGTCACTTCAACCTGTGGAATGCCACGAGGAGCGGGCGGGATGCCTTCCAGGCGGAAGCGCCCCAGCGTCATGTTATCGTTGGCCATAGGGCGTTCGCCCTGCAAAACGTGGATATCCACCGCGGTTTGGCTGTCTTCAGCGGTGGAGAAAACTTCTGTCTTCTTCACTGGAATGGTCGTGTTACGTTCAATAAGGCGGGTCATCACACCACCAAGTGTTTCAAGCCCCAGTGAAAGCGGGGTTACGTCCAAAAGCAACACGTCCTTCACTTCACCCGAGAGCACGCCACCCTGAATAGCAGCACCAATAGAGACAACTTCGTCCGGGTTCACACTCTTGTTGGGTTCTTTTCCGTTGGTATGTTTCTTGACGAACTCCACCACCATCGGCATACGGGTTGAACCACCCACCAAAACGACTTCGTCGATTTTGTTCAAGGGGATATCAGCGTCTTTCATCACCGCCTTGAACGGAATCAAGGTGCGTTCCAAAAGATGCTCGGTCATTTGCTCAAACTTGCTGCGGCTGAGCTTCAGCAAAAGATGCTTTGGCCCACTGGCATCAGCGGTGACATAAGGCAGGTTGATTTCGGTCTCAAGCACGGAGCTGAGTTCGATCTTCGCCTTTTCAGCAGCTTCGCGCAGGCGTTGCAAAGCCTGCCGATCCGCGCGCAAGTCTACGCCTTGCTCTTTCTTGAATTCATCCGCCGCCCAGTTGACGATCACATTATCCCAGTCATCGCCACCCAAATGGGTATCGCCATTGGTCGCGCGCACTTCCACCACGCCATCGCCAACTTCCAAAAGCGAAACGTCAAAGGTACCTCCACCAAGGTCAAAGACCAGTATGGTTTCGTTTGCCATCTTGTCAAGCCCATAGGCGAGAGCTGAAGCGGTTGGCTCGTTGATAATGCGCATCACTTCAAGTCCGGCAATTTTACCGGCGTCTTTGGTTGCCTGGCGCTGGCTGTCGTTAAAGTAAGCCGGCACCGTGATAACAGCTTGGGTCACTTTTTCGCCCAGATAGGCTTCGGCATCCGTTTTGAGTTTGGCGAGAATCATCGCGCTGATTTCCTGGGGTGTGTAATCTTGCCCAGTCAAGGGAATACGTATCCGCGCGTCACCGGTTGGTCCTTCAACAACCTTGAACGAGACCATCCCACGTTCGCCACTGATTTCATCATAACGTCGGCCCATAAAGCGTTTGACCGATGAGATGGTGTTTTCGGGGTTCACCACAGCTTGACGCTTGGCAGGGATGCCAACCAAACGCTCACCGTTTTTGTTAAAAGCTACAACGGAGGGCAATAAGCGTGAGCCTTCTGAGGTGGGGATAACCACTGGTGAGCCACCTTCCATTACCGCCACCGCACTGTTTGTTGTTCCTAAGTCAATACCAATAATTTTTCCCATAGATCTTCTCCTCATTCATTCGTAATCTGCTTAGATAATAGCCAGACAATGCAAGAGAAATATTAACGAAACATATGTTTGATATTAATGGAACTGGCTTATTTTGATATCTCAATCATCCGGCATTATTATTTTTGCCTCGATACCATTTTCCTTTAGCAGATACAACAATCCCCCTCCATCTATCATTTCAATAGGCTTATCTTTACAAAAATCATAAGTTGCTTTACTAAAATAGCTGGTGGTTACAAGAATACCTTTATTGGCGCCTTCGTTTACCAAGGTTCCATATAGGTCTCTTGCAGCAGAAACACCAACTACATTCTTGTATCGCTTGGCTTGGATAACTATTTTTCCACCGACAATTGGTCGATTATCAAAAGCCACACAATCGACCCCTCCATCACGGGAAGATTGAGTAAGTCTTGTCTCAAAACCAATTTTTTCGAACAAGTTTGTAATTAAATCTTCGAATTCCCATGGGTTTAAGTCCATAATATTCGGTCTGGAATCAAGTGTAGATATAGTATCACCGCTTTCAATAAAGCGTTTATCAAACATGTCAAATTCTACAATTGGTTTTATCGCCATGCTTTCTTCAGGTCTTGGTGAAGTTACAGCACCTAAATTCCTTAGGCATGCACTTTTGTCAACCTTCTCAAGATTTATTTCTTCAAATTGCTCCTTTGTTGTACGAACGGATATTAAACATGGACGGATATCTTGTCCTGTAGCCAAGTCAACTGTAGATAACATGCCATTGAAACTTATTACATCAATAAAATCGAACTGATCAGCAAAAAAACACTCCTTAAGTGTGCGTAAAGTTATAGCTGCTATTAGGTCTTGATAATCGTGCTTAATAGCCTTTTGGGGTCTCGTCTTTTCAGTTATTTCATCTCTAGTTTTTATATACCTGTATTCTAAAACCGTTGGAATAACTGATAATTGAGGTAATTCATATTCAATTAAAAGTTCTTTGGGTTCAACTCTATAATTAACTCTAATATTCTTTAAAAAAATTACAGGGTATTCAGACTTGTCAAGTATATAACTAACAAAAGCTATTATCTGTTCTGGATCCGAATTCTTGAAATCTTCATATGCTTTTTCAATAGTTTCGTTATGTGTTTTAATTTTTTCTAGCTTTTCCTTTTTCTTCTTTTCATATTCATTCAAAAGACTGTCAATGCGGCGATTTCTGTTTAAAACTTGATTTTCATATTTGGATAATGCATTAGCATATTTTAATTCTACTTCAGCTAATCTAGCTTCATACTTTTTCATTGTGCCAGGAATGATTTTTAATAAACCTTTCGGTTCATTAATTTGCTGCTTATAACTTGAGAGTTCTGGTTTTTTTGGTTCTACAGAATCATTAGCTGAAAGTACAAAAGGAGGATAAAATTCTTTTTGTTTTTGAGATTCATAATATGTTTCTGGATTTGTTAAAAAAGGTTCATTTAATACACCTTGAATTCTGGAGATTCGCTTTAATAACTCTTGGTTGTCCTCTCCTACTTTCTCTTCTTGTTGTTGCTGATGTAGTGCTTTTGCTTCTTTAGCAGCTATCTCCAGCTGTCGTTGTGCCATTCTTATTTGACGTTCTTGCTCTCTTTCTTCAGCTCTTTTTTGTCTAATTTGTTGATTGCGACTCTTCTCCATTTCCCTTACAAGTCTATTCATCGCTCCCATTACAGATCCTCTTCGAGCCATATTATTACTCCTATCTACTCTGATTACGCTAACTTACCCGATGCCCTCAAACACGCTATCAACAATTTCTTTGGCTTCCTTTTGAATCAAGGTTAGGTGCTCGGCACTATCAAGGCTTTCGGCGTAAATTTTATAGATATCTTCCGTGCCGGAAGGACGCGCGGCGAACCAACCTCTTTCGGTCACCACCTTCAGCCCACCGATGGGCGCGTTATTACCAGGGGCTTCGGTCAGTTTAGCTAAAATCGGGTCTCCAGCCATAGACTCCGCGCGCACCTGAGTGGGCGAGAGTTTTTTCAAAACGCTCTTTTGCGCGACTGTCGCCGGTGCCTCAAATCGGGCATAGTAACTGCGACCTAATTCAGCTTCAATTTCCTTGTAAAGCAGACCGGGGTCTTTGCCCGTTACAGCCAATACCTCCGCGGCGAGCAAATCAAGAATGATGCCATCTTTGTCCGTCGTCCAGGTCTTGCCGTTCATGCGCAAGAAAGACGCACCCGCGCTTTCTTCGCCACCAAAAGCAATTGAGCCATCAGCCAATCCCGGCACAAACCATTTGAAACCCACCGGCACCTCACATAAAACACGACCCAGGCGTTTAGCGACACGATCAATAATCGAACTTGACACCAAGGTTTTGCCAACCATCGCGCTTTCTGCCCAGCCCGGTCGATGGCTGAATAGATAATCCACCGCCACCGCCAGGTAGTGATTGGGGTTCATCAAACCCACACTGGGCGTAACGATGCCATGGCGATCGAAGTCGACATCATTGCCAAAAGCGATATCAAACTGGTCTTTCATTGCCACCAAATTCGCCATGGCGTAAGGCGAAGAACAGTCCATACGGATTTTGCCGTCGTAGTCCAGGGGCATAAAAGAGAAAGTATGATCAACGCGTTTGTTGACCACTTCAAGGTTCAAACCATAACGCTCAGCAATCGGCTCCCAAAAGGCGATGCCAGAGCCACCCAAAGGGTCAACGCCGATGCGCACACCGGCATCTGCAATCGCCTGCATGTCAATCACATTCTGCAAATCTTCCACATAGGGATTAATAAAATCAACCATTTGGGTTGTTTCAGCCGCGAGCGCCTTGCGCAAAGGCATGCGTTTGACCTCGTGCATGTCATTGGCGATGATTTCGTTGGCGCGGTCTTGAATCCATTTGGTGATATCTGTGTCCGCGGGGCCACCTGAAGGCGGATTGTACTTAAAGCCACCATCTTGCGGTGGGTTATGCGAGGGCGAAATGACGATGCCATCTGCCAGGCTTTTGGGGTGAGTCTCGTTCCAGGTGAGAATAGCATGCGATATAACCGGCGTGGGTGTGTATTGGTTACCCTGATGCAAGCGCAGTTCAACGCCATTGGCGGCTAAAACTTCAATCGCCGAATAAAGCGCGGGTTCAGAAAGCGCGTGGGTATCCATACCCATAAATAGCGGACCTGTAATTCCAGCGCTTTGGCGATATTGGGCAATCGCCTGGCTGATTGCCAAAACGTGATTCTCATTAAAGCTGATATTCAGCGAGCTGCCACGATGACCAGATGTGCCAAAGCTGACTGCCTGGGTGGGTACGCCTGGCTCGGGTTTGTCAAGATAATAACGCGAGATGAGCTCAGGTACATTGACCAAAAAATCATGTGGGGCGGTTTTTCCGGCAAGGGGATGGGCGTTCATTTTTGACCTCTCTATTGATATTTGCCTTCACGAATGAAGTCTGATAACGGTTTGCGCTGATTAGGAAACTCGCGAGCCTGGTTAAATTCTGAAAGTTGGCTGGGGTCACCAGGGTGACCGATAGCAATCATGCACTGTGGTACAAAGCGTTCGGGTACATTTAAGTCCAGGGAGGCTTTTTCAGCATCAAAGCCCGTCATGGGATGTCCCACCAGACCCATCGCGCTGCATTGCAGAAGCAGGTTTTCAATCGCCAGACCAGCATCCAAAGCCTGCCAGGGATTGGGCTTGCCATCCGGTAATTGCGAATCCGAAAACGCGACAATTAATACCGCGGCTTTTTCGCACCAGGCTTGATTTCCTTTCGCCAAAAGCTGAAAGAAAAGCTCAAATTCACTTGTGTCGCGATAGGCGTACAAATAAAAACGATCTTGAAGGTTGAGGGCAGATGGCGCCCAACGCGCGGCTTCAAAAAGGCTCATTAGCTGATTGGCTTCGATTGGCTCGCCACTCATCGCCCGTGGTGACCAGCGCTTGAGGATCATGTCTTCAATGGGATAATCTGGATTTCTGTAGTCTTTTACGTTCAGTTTTGTCATAATATACCGTTTTGTTTTATGGTTCTAAAAGCATGTATTTAGTGGGAACGTTAACACGAGACAGGAACAAAAAAAGCCCGTAATCACCAGACGTGATTACAAGCTTTTCTATCTCAACATTTAGCCAGAATACAGGAGCTTTCATGTCCTTATTTTAGCATATTCATAAAACAATCCCCACCTTATTAACAATTATTTACTTATACAGTGTCCCTATTTTATGCGGTAAACCAAGTTGACATCGTAGGTCACAACGATTTGCCCTGCAGAAACAGGAACAGATGCTTCAGCTGCCATATCCATAGCCATACCACCACCCATACCATACATCGGGTAGGGCTCAACGTAGGACATATTACTCACATTGATGCTCACAATCTCACCCAGGGTCACGCCAACGGTTTTGGCAATATCATTTGCCTTTGCCTCGGCATCCTTCAAGGCTAAATCACGTGCTTGCACTTGCGCGGCAGCACGATCTTCGATGTCAAAGCTAATACCGTAAATTTGGTTCGCGCCGGCGACAATAGCAGCATCCAAAATTTCACTCAATGCCTTGAGATCACGTACAGTAATATAAAGCGTATTATCCACGGAATACTCAATGCCAGTAACATTGCCCATATTATCATAGCTATTCATCGGATAGACGTTGAAGTTCGCTGTTTGAATATCTTTGGCATCGACTCCTTTTTTGAGCAACGCGTCCGTAATCGCCTGGGCTTGCTTGTTGTTTTTATTGACAGCGGTCGTTACCAAATCCGCCTTGCTATTCACACCGATGTTGATGCGCGCGATATCGGGCACGAGCGTAACCTGCCCACTGCCACTAACGCTTAGGGTTCTGATATTCATGTTATTCGCTTGTTCCTGATTGCTTATCACCGGCGTGCACGCACTGAACAAAACCGCGCCAAGCACAACGAGAAGCATAAGTTTTATACCATTGTTCTTTTTCATTTCATTCTCCTCACGAAACTGTAATCTGTTCTAAGAACGAATCAATGAGGCAAATTGTTCCGTTGTTTGGCAAATCCAAGGGACTATTCATACTATCTTGAGACTTTCCTTTTACATCTCAATAATTTGTTTGAATAAATGGATGCAGATTAACCAGCCATCTAAGCATTTTTCACTACTTTTCGACAGCTTGCGAAATCATTAATAATATGTATAATTATGGTAACAGAACCCACCACGCCTCTGCTTTGCATGCGCACCGAGGTGGGTCATTTTTTGGAGAATTTATACATGAGCTTGAAAAAGCCGTTATCCATCTCTGATCAACTTGACTTGC
>Ga0255344_1002765_pt1 | contig 20469 bp, 18 predicted proteins | sample wastewater_treat_5_FD_192414 | JGI IMG/M metagenome (GOLD analysis project Ga0255344, IMG submission 192414) | Wastewater microbial communities from Lulu Island WWTP, Vancouver, Canada - plant18 | ecosystem: Engineered > WWTP > Wastewater > Unclassified | place: Canada: Vancouver, British... | reverse complement strand
CCGAAATGGTTTGAAGCATCTGCGTTTCCATGACCTCCGTCATTCCTGTGCGAGCTTGCTTCTTGCTCATGATGTTCCGATGAAGGCTATTCAGGAATGGCTCGGACATAGCAATTTTACTATCACAGCGAATCTTTATAGCCATTTGGAATACAATGCAAAGGTCAATTCGGCTGAAACGATCGCAAGGGTTCTCGGCGGTAAGTCAGAGGATAAACCTGAAGCTGAAAAGCCTGCCGAAAAGAAAAAGGCCACAAGAAGAAAGTCAACGTCAAAGGCAGCAAGTAAAACACCGCCCAAAAAGACCGGTGGTAGAAAAAAGAAAAGCGATAGTCCCGAAGGTACGGGAGAATCGCAGATGTCAACATTATAAAATATAATCAACGAAATTGGAATCAAGAAAAAGAAATCAAAAAACGTGTGATTTTGGTAGAAAAAATGGTAGAAAAAAAGTGGCATTCACACTTATATTTTCTACCAACGATTAGCAGAAACGACGTTAAATCGGGCGTAAACGAAAAAATTTACAGTCAAACTCATATAATAGAGTAGACAAATGCACGATTTTATGGTATAATAGCTTATAAATTAACAATACTAACCATATATTCAATACAGGAGTTAGTTATGAAACGTGAAGATATACGAAAAATGGCTCATGACATCATTGAAAGCGGTGCTGTTGAGTCGGACTATATAGAATACAAGAGATCTGCCGAAACAAGAGGCAGCATACTCAAGACCGCCTGTGCATTCTGTAATAACTATATGAACCGTGAGATTGGACTTATCTTTATCGGCGTAGAGGAAGTCAACGACGAGGAAAACGGTATCAAAGCAATCCCTATGCGCCCTATATCAGGCATCGACATGGGCAATATTGAACCAACAGAAAACGCTTTAAAATCGTTGCTTTCAAACATTACCCCCGTTCCTAAATATCAGCTTATCCAAGATGAAATAGATAGTAGAACATATATTATTATCGCCGTTGAGCCCGGCAGCGACGGTCCGTATGAGACTAAACAGCAGGCTGAAACCGATAAGTCTATAAAACTGAAGCCCGGCAGGTATATTCGTGTCCGCCGCGATACAAGGCTTCCTAATAAACGAGAGGAATTCGAACTGCTTAAAAAGTTTGCGGATTTTCATTTTTCATCTGAACTTAACGAAACTGCAACTATTGACGATCTCAATTATGAATACATGAAGGAATATCTCATAGCTACCAATGCAAAACCTGATATTCGCTCTATGCCCAAGGTTGATATGGCACAAGCAATGGGGCTTATCAGCAAAAACGATTACAGCGGTTATCGTGCCAAGAACTTTGCTGTCCTGATGTTTGCAGATAAGCCGCAGGAGTTCATTCCTTATGCTCGAGTTGAGGTCATCCGTGAGGCAGTAGGCACCGACAAAATGGTATCACAGGTGTTTGACGGACCAATCTGGATACAAGCAAAGCGTGTCATTGATTACTTTAGCGAGACGATAATGTCCGCATATACAGTTCGTGAGCCTGACCGTGTCGGACATCGAATGGTCTACAATTATCCGCTTGCAATGTTCTCTGAGCTTGCCACCAACTGCATACTTCATAAGGAATATAGCAGAAAAGAATACATCGGCATTTACATCTACAAGGATCATATTTCGTTTATCAATCATAACAGACCTGTTCCGCCTGTTACAATTGAAGCTATGAATAATGATACTGAGTTCCGTGACCGAGTGTATCTCAATCCTGAGTTGAAGGAAATGTTCTTCTCCCTTGATCTGATAGAGTCCTATGGTTCGGGTATACGCAGAGCAAAAAATGCTATGAAGGAGAATGGTTCTCCCGAACTCGTCTTTGAACCAAGCAATGATACTGATGACTATACTATGGTTACAGCGTATATCAATGAGGAATTTGCAAGAATTCAGGCGGAGGAGAATGAAAAGAACAACCGACAAGAAAACCGACAAGAAAACCGACAAGAAATCGATATTGAAAAAGAAATCCTCTCTTGTTTAATAAACGATCCGAAAATTACAAGAGATAAACTTGCCAAACAGCTTGGGGTTCCAATGCAAAAGGTAAAGTATCGCCTTGAAAAACTCCAACGAGAGGGAAAGATATCTCGTAAGGGTTCAACCAAATCTGGCGAATGGATCGTAACAGAATAGTTCAAGGAGAGGTGCTTACCAAGTAATTTGGCACTCGAAATGACACTCTAAGCGGCACCCGAATGGCACTCGAAACGTAAGCCTCAAAGAAACGATTAACACTTCAATCTATAAGAAAAAAGCAGGGATAAACGCTTCTTTTTCAGAAGTATCCCTGCTATATATTCATTGAACGTTGGTTTACTTTTAGGAGGACAATGCGCCACTTTTGGCACTTGTTTGGCACTTATTTGTACTAAAAATCGTCTGAAATCGCTTGAAGTTACTATAAATGAAGCTTCAAAAATCCGCGAAATACAGCCATTTTCGCATTTCACTAAAAACTACTAAAATGCTCGGAATTAATTCAATTCCCGTACGGGTCACCATTATTGGTTTACTGCAAATGGCTTTAAATAGCCATTTGCAGTTTTTTATTATTTTAATCAACTACCCGCAACCACTTATCAACCACTTATTGCCACTTTTAACTGTTTTCAGGTGTGCCGCAGAGTTCTGGCTCTGCGGTCATTTTTATGTCCCGAACTGCTCACCGCCGCGGTTCTGAACGTCGTATTTCACGCACTCCGCAGGCTGATGAGCGAACTTAAGAGCGTTGGTTATCGCTTCGCAGTTGCGCGCTCTCGCCTCCTGGAACATATGGGAATACAGGTTCAGAGTTGTTCCTACGACACTGTGGCCCATATCAGCCGAGACCGCAACCACGTCCACTCCCTCGAATATAAGCAGACTCGCGTGCAGGTGACGCAGGGAGTGGATATTCTTGAAGGGCACTCCGATACGTCCGCAGTAGCCCTTCAGCCGCTCGAAAGGAGTCTGTGGATTCATGGGCTCGCCATTCCACTTCGTGAACAGCCTGTCGTTCTCCACCCACTTTGTCCCGAGCCGTCGTGCTTCGATAGTCTGCTCCGTTCTGAACCGCCTCAGCAGGTCCATTATTATCCCGGGCATCTTCGATACACGCTTGGAGCTCCGCGTCTTGGTAGTGTCCGTGTAGATCCCCTTCTCCGCGGTGTACTGCGAGGTTCGTCTGACATGGATGAGGTCATTATCAAAGTCGATGTCCTTCCACTCCAGTCCCAACATCTCACTGCGGCGGAATCCGCTGTATATCGCAAGCATGAGGTACAGCTGATACTTCATCGGCTCATTTTCCAGATTTGCGAACAGCGTCCGCACCTCGTCCAGCGTGAATATCTCCTTTTCAAGCTGCTCCTGCTTCGGCACGAAAACTCGTCTGCACGGATTGTCGCTGAGCATACCCATTCGTATCGCGTATGTAAACACGTCGCTGATGAAGCTCAGGTGGTGGACCACTGTCTTGCGCGAGAGCGGTTTGCCTGTGGTCTCGTTCCTGCCATTTATCATCATATCGGTGATGAACTTCTGAATGTCGCGCGCAGTTAACTTGTCCATACGCTTGTGTCCCAGTGCAGGATAGACACGCTTGGTGAGCTGTTTCATTCGGGCGTAGGAAGTCGGTCTGAGATTAATTTTCGCGTACTCATCGAACCACTGCTCCGCAAATCGCTGGAACTTTATCGCCGAAGTTATCTGTCCCCTCATGCACTCTTCCTCGAACAGCACCGCCATTTTGTTGACTTCCCTCTCTATCTGCCGGGGAGTCATTCCCGGCTCGGGATAGTAGCTCCTGTACTGGTTGTGCTGCTTGCCGTCGACTCCGTAACCGCAGGAGACTCTTATTTCATACGAACCGTTTTTTCTTTTTCTGATAGCCGCCATATATAAAACCTCCGTTCAATAATACGGCGCGTTTCTACCAAGGACATCATACCACAACGCGGCAGAAAAGTCCAGCGGAAACGCGCCTTTTTGCACTATTTATTTACGCAGTCTCCCCACGCAGATACCTGAGGAACAAATCCTTGTTGATGAGATATTTCTTGCCAGCCATGATGTGCGGCACCTGGTCGTTTATGCACATCTGGCGGACTCTGTATTCGGTCAGCCCCTCCACCAGTGCAGCCGCTTCCTTTATGGTCAGCATAACTATTCTTTCCTCGTTGTTTTCACCCATTCTATTCTCCTTTCGCCGAACGTCAGTCCTCACGAATGAATGCTGCGGTCATTTTTCTCACTCCCTTCAAAGGTCAAATGGGTACGGCGACAGCCGTACCCATGCCATTGTTATAATGCTATTTCAGATTCTCGCTCCTGCCGAACATCACATCAATTATCAGTTCGGCGCAGTCGCGGAAACCTTGTATGTAGCTCTCCGCTACCATCGTTTCGGACAGCATTCCCTGTATATCCGTTATCTCGTTCAGCAGCTTCTTATCGTCAGCCGACAGCCGTTTCTCCAGTCTGTCGCACATTTCAAGCAGCTCCAGACTTCGCTTTGCGTAGTCGGAGTCCTTCCTCACATCGTGCTGACACGGTATGACGTTTCCATAATACAGATCCTGCAACTTCATCGCCGCGGTCACCTCCTGACCAACAATCATACCACAGCTCTCAGACGAAGTCTATTCATCAGACTTGACGAATGTTGTCTGTTGATACCGAGCAGAAGCACTACACAATAATCAGCTTTTATTCTTCCTCACTGCGCTGATATCTGACAGCACTCTCGAAGTTTATGATACCGTTGATACGCCGCACCTCGTCTGTGACCATTTCGCGAAGCTTGAAAAGTGTGCTTTCTTCGATATCATTTATCGCCGCAAGTATATGCGTCTGCGCACCGACTTCAACTGCAAGCTTGAATATCGCACGAGACAACCTCTGCTCAGTCCCCATGATATATCCCTCAACGATATGCGCTATCTGCGGCGCAAGATATTCGATGAGCTCAGGCTTATTCTGCATAAGGTGAGCACAGTAGAAGCGGATAGCTTTCTCCATGAACTCAGTTTTTGTGCTGCAATTATCCGACTTATATATGCTCTCCACCGTTTTCATAGTCTCGGGATAAATGTACAGCGGAAAGCGTATTTTCGGAGCGTAGACTCCATCATAATTTGCCGAAACATCAGCACTTTTCTTACTTTTTGCATTTTTGACATCAGCATTTTCCTCCCTTTTTGATTTTGACTCCAATTCGGTAAACTCACAACCTGCGGAATATCGGCGGGCACTGCCCGTCCGATGTGGAACGGCGGGCGCTTTGACGCCAGCCTTTATCCTGCAACAGACAGTCACTACCCGATTTTGGGCACTTCCGTGTCCGCAAACATCTTCGACTTATCCAGCACCGCAACGCTCATCTGACGGTCATCTGTAACTCGGACAGTAGTCGTGTTGCGCTTACCTTTCACCACCATTATACCGTCATCGACCAGCTGCTGTATCAGACTGTTTTTGCCAATGGAGAAGCTCTCACCCATTTCCTTCGACAGCTTCACCACCTCTGACAGCGCCGCATTCATGATGAGATAGTAGTAGTTGTCGTCATCGAAGCCGATGAAGCCCTTGCGGTTCATATCGCAGTCGCTGCCAATAACGTTAACACTGCACCTGCCGCTGTCGAGCAGACTTTTCAGCTTGTCGCAGAACTGATAGGAGTAGTTTTCATTCTCGACAATGGAATTGTTTCTGACTGAACTTGTGACGATTATGTTCCGGAATGAGCTTTTGTAGTTCTCCATGTCCTGCACACCGATTTCTTCTTTTGCATTGAGAAACGCAAGCAGGAAATCGAAGCCTATCATCAAATGCGCAAGAGTATCAGGAACTCTTGTGTGGAAGTTATCGCACCTTGCCGACAGTTCCGCTGTTATTTCGGTGCGGTATTTTTTGAATGTATCGGACAAGCCCTGCACGAACTTTTCATCATTGCAGAGATATGTTTCGCGCAGCCAGTCAACATAGCTGTGCATGATTGACGCGAGCACACCGTCCGCTGCAAGCTGCTGATACTCGGTCATCAGCGCGAGGTCGATGTCGTCCGCTTTCATCTCGACAATGAAGTAGCGCGCAAGACCGCTCTGCGATATCTCGGGAACGTACTCCGCTGTGATGAGACACATACCCGTCGGCGGACGTGACGGCTGCAATTCTATTTTACTGTTCAGCCTCGCACGACCAATGCGGTCACCGTAGAAACGCGCGAGGTTCTGCGCAGTGCTTTTCATTTCCGAGTCGCCGTACACACCATTCGGATGCAAATCGTCGACGCAGGTCAGCACGTCCTTCAGCGAATAGATGTTGCTGAGAATACTGTTCGCTGTGTCATGAAACGACATAGGCAGAGTGCTGGCTGTGAAGCTTCCGAAGAACGAACACATCAGTGCCGCAGTCGTTGATTTGCGCGTACCTGTTTTGCCGACCAGTGCAGTTATGAACTTCGGTTCGCAGCTTGCCGCTTTCAGGAAGTGTTCCAGCGGAGACAGGAATGTTACTGCAAGCAGCGGAAGCATAACTCTCTGCGGCAGCAGACCGTTTTCAAGCAGAGCTGTGAGATAGAACAGCTTGTCCGCACTTGCACTTCCGCTCCAGTGATAAGCATTGAGCTTTCCTTGCAGCTCCACTGTGAACTGACTATCCGCAGACGGCATCAGGAACTCGTACCGATTATCTATTTGTCGCCAGCCTGTCTGACTATACACTGTCCTGAATTCCACATCAGCTTTTGTACTCATTATCGCGTGGCGGATCTTGCCGAGCGTGTTATTCGCAGGCGAATACGAACCAAGCGAGCCCCACTTTTCGATGAGCCATTTCATGCTGCTCATCTCGTCTGCGGTAACAGTTACCGTCGGCATTGTCGTTCCGTTGGAATGTACTGCTCCGACCTCGAACGCTTTGCGGCACTCACTTCCGTCATCGAATGTTATCTCAGATTTCAGCACGGGGACGTAATCACACAGCCTGACCATTGTGACCTTTCCCTTCCGCTCGACTGTTTCAAAAAGGCAGCCGTCTTTGACGCAATACGGCTCGTTGTAAATGTTGTTGTCGTAGTTTTCGGTCATCCTATCATCCTTTCTTTTCAAACTCGCTTTATTTGCCCTCAGAACCGCTCCGAGAGCCCGGGTGGTGTAGTTATCCCTCCTTCCTCCGCTGGACGGCACAAACCGCGCACAAATGCGCGACACGCCGACCTGCCACTCTGATTTTGCTAACAAACTACCAAACACTGTCAAAGCACCTGATACAGAGCTTTTCCGGCGTTAGCAATTTACTATCGCTGAACTAACAACTACCGATTTTACTATCGGCAGAAGTAAAGATATATCGGCGTTTAGACGCTCTTGGTAGCAAGTTAGCAAATATTATGGTGGAGTTCCTGATGTCAGCATTTTCATCACCTCCTGAGCAAACAAAAAAGCGCACAGCAGTCCGTGACGAACCGCTGTGCGCTTTATATTTAATTTTAGACAAAATAAAAAGGCAGAGCAACGCCTTTTACGTTACTCTGCCTTCTCTTAACTTATATTTGGGCATAGCTATCCGTGCCATGCATATTATTCCAAAAACAAAACCGCATTTCATTTACAAAAGGGCATAGTTAGCCCGTGAAATGCTGACTATCCCGCCGATAGTCCTGTACCCCCGCGGAGGTACCTTATCATGACCTATGCGCCATGACGTTTTCCTCATTCCGAGGCTTCTGATATTCTCATACAAGCATACGCCTGCACCCTCCGAAGCCGGGAACACATCAGCCGAAGGTCGGCCTCAACCTTCACATAGCTCTTTGTCTCTCTGCCCTTACGGAGTCAGAGCCGCACGTGCGGATGGGCGCGCAAGCCGGCTGTCATTGCCATAATAGGAGCGGGAAGGGTGTCCCTTCAGCCGATTCCGCAGGATACATATTACGAGCCGTTACTTCACTGCTCGGTAACCTCACATAACTGCATCGGGAGTACCCATGTCACTCAGCTAAGTTCTGTTGGTCTTCCTTGACACGACTCGCTGAGTCTCTCCTACCGCCTTCACGTATTTATCGCTCGCTCTTTCGAGGTCCTGGCGTACGGAAGCTCGCGGCTTGTCGGTTTGTTGCCGGCACCGGTCTTGCTGCACACTGATGTGTTGATATTCAATTTTCAAGCTGCTATCCCATTAAGGGACATTATCATAATAGCACAGAACGTAAGTTCTGTCAAGGGCATTGAAGAAACTTTGTTCGGTTGCACAAATGTTCGATTTTTGAGGGAGGTCCTCAATGTGCATTGCGCACAAGCACCTGAAATACGCTCCTATTATTATTCCCTCTACTTATAAAGAACTGGGAGAGCCATTTTGCACAGTCATTTTTCAAATCTTTGGATAAACGCACAAAAACCAGCACCTGCAATTGTGTATGTTGCAGGTGCTGTAAAAGTATCATTTGTCAATTTGGACTAACTGCCATTTTTATTACGAATAATGGGAGGAAAGCGCTTGTTATTGAGAAAAAAATCAGAAATATTGATTTTGTTCCTTCCGTATGCTACAATAGCAAATATTTTGTAGGAGGTGCCACATGAGTGTTAATGCAAACGAGGAAGTATTCGACCTATTGGAGCTGTTCGGAAAAACAGTTCTTTTCACCTGTATGAGAGTTAAGAGGAATACAGTCCCTGACAACTTGTACGTTTATGACGTCCGCCACGACGATGAATGCAGCGGCAGGATTGTCGAGGTCAGACCGCACATTTTGGTCAATCACTGGGGAACTGTTATCTGTAAAGAACCTATTGAAATGACCGACATCGGCTGTAAATTTGTCGAGGAAGATGATTACAGGTACACAGGCGAGACGTGTAAATTAACTGAATATATGTAAATGCAAAGGCGTTCTGTGAAAATCCACAGGATGCCTTTCTTTATTTCGTAAGACGCACCAAAATAATCAAAATATATTGCAAGTTACAGCAAAATATGTTATAATATTACAAATAGCTGCTGCTCGTTTAACTAATATTAGCAATCACTACGGAGGTGCCCCTATGCTCAGACCAGGACTGTACGAACAAGTTATCAACAAAGACCTGTCAGGCGAGCTTGACGAGAGCCGTCAGCTTATCGACAAACGCAATATCGACAAAGCGGAAGCTCCGCAGGTGCTGGCAGGGTATCTCTCTGAGGTCATTGAGAAGGGACTCTCACGGCTTGCAGGTGATGATATCGAAGGTCAGCTAGGACTTGCCAACAGGATAGTTTCGGCAGTCACAGAGCTCACAGGTGAGGAGGAATTCGATGGTCTGAGCGTAGATGAACGTGCGGAACAGCTCCTTGCAGTTGCAAATATGCAGAACAATGCTGACGCTATGAAGCGCCGTATAACTATGACACGCCCCGAAACTTCCCTTGCATCAAGCTCATTGTTCACAGGTGCAGGTCACGAACCGCAGATGATGACTGAGCTGAAAAAGGAAATAGTTTCCGCTGACAGGATTGATATGCTTGTATCCTTCATCAAGTGGAGCGGATTGGTGCTTATCATCGACGAATTGCAGGAGTTCACGGCTCACGGCGGTCAGCTTCGTGTTATCACAACTTCTTATATGGGCGCTACCGACGTGAAAGCAGTGGAGGAACTGAGCAAGCTGCCCCACACCGAGATAAAGGTCTCCTACGACACCGAGCGCACAAGGCTTCATGCAAAGTCCTATGTTTTTTATCGTGATACAGGATTTACTACAGCCTATGTAGGCTCGTCGAATATGTCCAATGCCGCCATGACAAGCGGACTTGAATGGAATCTGAAAATCACCGCACACGACCAGCCCCACACTATCCGCAAGATAAATGCGACCTTCGAGAACTACTGGAACAGCACGGATTTTTCGCTGTATTCTCCCGATGACAGAGTGCATCTGATGCAGGCTCTGAAAGCGGAGAAGTATCATTCCACTGATGATAATTACAGCTTTGATATACGTCCATTTTCCTATCAGCAGGAGATTCTCGACAAGCTGACTGCCGAGCGTGAGATACGTGGTCACCACAAGAACCTTGTTGTCGCCGCAACGGGTACGGGCAAGACCGTCATTTCCGCTTTTGATTACAAGCGTTTCCGTCAGAAAAACGGGCGTGCAAGGCTTCTCTTTGTGGCACACAGAAAAGAGATTCTAAGGCAGAGTATAAAATGCTTCCGTGGAGTGCTCCACGATGCGAATTTCGGCGACCTCTGCGTTGGCGGTATCGTGCCCGAAAGTCTTGAAAACCTGTTCATTTCCATTGAGTCTTTCAACTCTCAGGCGCTTGACAAGATAACCTCTCCTTACTACTACGACTTCATTATCGTGGACGAGTTCCACCACGCCGCTGCGCCTACATATCAGCGTCTGCTGGAGTATTACAAGCCGAAGATACTTCTCGGTCTGACGGCTACTCCCGAGCGTATGGACGGCAAGAGCATTCTGCCGTATTTCGATGACCGTATCGCTGCGGAGATACGTCTGCCCGAAGCCATAGACAGGAAGCTGCTGTGTCCTTTCCACTATTTCGGAGTGTCCGACAACGTTGATCTGAATGATGTTAAATGGTCAAGAGGCGGATATGATAAAACTGCCCTGTCGAAGTTGTATACCGGCTACGATCTTCGTGTTATGCTTATTCTGAAAGAACTTAACAAGTACGTTGCGGACATGGACAAGGTCAAAGGACTTGGCTTCTGTGTATCAAAAGAACATGCAGAGTATATGGCTTTACGCTTCAATCAGAACAATATCCCGTCCATCGCCCTGACCGCCGACAGCAAGAAAGACGAACGTGATTCGGCACAGCATAAGCTAGCGAATGGCGAGATAAAGTTCATTTTCACCGTTGACCTGTACAACGAGGGCGTGGATATCCCCGAGGTCAACACGGTGATGTTCCTGCGTCCTACCGAGAGTTTAACTGTGTTCCTGCAGCAGCTCGGACGTGGTCTGCGTCTCAGCGACGGGAAGGACTGTCTGACGGTGCTTGATTTCATTGGGCAGGCACACATGAAGTACAATTTTGAGTCGAAGTTTGCGGCACTTCTCGGCAACACTCAGCGAAGTGTCAGGGACGAGATCGAGAACGGCTTTCCCCTGCTGCCGAAGGGCTGTTATATAAAGCTGGAGAAGCAGGCGCAGAAGTACATTCTCGACAACATCAGACAGGCTGTGGGCAACAAGAGCGCTATTGTCAAGCGTCTTGCAAGCTTCACTGAGGACAGCGGCAAAACGCTTACTCTCGCAAATTTTCTCGAATACTATAATCTCGATCTTAGCAATATTTATAAGAATGGATACAGTTTTGCAAGGCTTTGTGTACAGGCAGAAGTTAAAGAAAACTTCTTCGAGGATATTGAAGAGGTCATAACAAAAGCGCTGCCGAGGCTTTCATATATCGACTCGCACAGATTGATAGAACTTGTTATAGATTATCTTCCGAAAATAAGCAATTACAGCATCAATGATTTCGATGGCGTTCAGCAGAGAATGTGGCAGATGTTACAGTTCACCATATGGCAGAAGTCCTACGAAGATTGTGGTTTCGACGACCTGCTTGAAGGCTTCCGTAAAATTGCAAAATCCCCCGTAATGCGTGATGAAATAATAGAATTGCTTAAATACAAAAAAGAAAAAATCGACTTCATCGATGAACCTGTACAGGTGGACTATGACTGTCCGCTTGATTTATATTGCAGTTACACTACCGCTCAAATTCTTGTGGCAATGGATTACTATAATATAAGCAGTTTCCGTGAGGGTGCCAAATATTTTAAAGATAAGAAAACGGACGTATTGTTCATAACGCTCAACAAGTCGGACAAGGACTATTCTCCCACCACGATGTACAATGACTATTCCATCAACAGCGAGCTGTTCCACTGGCAGAGCCAAAGCACCATAACTCCGAAAAGTAATACAGGTCAGCGTTACATACATCATCGTGACATGGGCACAAACGTGATGATATTTGTCCGTGAGTTCAAGAGCAATAAGCTGGGTGCTGCACCCTATACTTTCCTGGGACTTGCTGACTATGTGAAGTCGGAGGGCTCAAAGCCTATGAACGTTGTGTGGAAGCTCCGCAAGCCTATTCCTGCGAAGTATCTCAAAAAGACTAATCAGTTGACGGTGGGATGATATGAAAACGATAAAAGTTGTGGCGGCTGTGATATGCGATTCACTTCAAGCAAAGACACGCATTTTCGCAACTGCAAGAGGATACGGCGGGTTCAAAGGTATGTGGGAATTCCCCGGCGGAAAGATCGAACCCGGTGAAACTCCTCAGCAAGCGCTTGTGAGAGAAATTCGTGAAGAACTTGCTACCGAAATAAAAGTGGGCGAGCTTATCGACACGGTAGAATTTGATTATCCCGGCTTCCATCTGTCTATGAACTGCTTCTGGTGCGAAGTGATTAGCGGTAATTTGGTATTACTGGAGGCTCAGGAAGCACGGTGGCTTACCAAAGATGAGCTTGACAGTGTGAAGTGGCTACCGGCGGATTTGGGACTGGTGGAGAGGATACACTCTGAGATGTTTTATAAACAAATAAATAGTTAACAGCTATTATGTCACTTTTAGCAGACCGATACTCTGATAAGGAGGTAAACATGTCCTATAAAACAGATATTCAAAATGCTATTTTGAAACTTGAAGGCGGCGCATTTCAAAATCTTTGTGACGAATTCTTAAATGAATGCGGATATAACAATATTGTGAGTTTAGGATCAAAGCCAGGTACTAATAAAACAACTTCCGGAACTCCAGATACCTATTATTGCATCGATAGTAACGGGAAATATATTTTTATTGAATATACGACACAACAAGAGTCGATATATAATAAGATTTCATCGGATATAGGTAAGTGCCTTGACGAAAATTACACTAACATAGCTTGTGCCAAAATAGCTGAAATACTATATTTTCATACAACCTCTAACCTTACTCCTGAACAGGATACGGAATTAAAAGAACTATGTCAATCTAAAGGTATATTGTTACGGATATTCGGAATAGATTATTTAGCAAATGAGCTCTACAATAATCATAAATATCTTGTAAAACAGCACCTGGGTATAACTATTGCAACAGACCAAATACTTTCGTATAACGATTTTATAAGTAATTATAATAAAGCAAGAACAGCAGCTCCAATTGATACCGATTTTAAGTTCAGAACAGAAGAGATAATATCTATATTTAGTGCATTAGATGATAATAAAGCCGTTCTTTTATGTGGTGCAGCAGGTGTCGGTAAAACACGACTTGCTTTAGAATGCTGCCATAGGTATGCTGAAAAGAACAGCTATGAAGTTTTTTGTATCAGAAATAATAACCTCAATATTTATGATGATCTACATTTGTTCTTTAAAACATCAGGCAAATATATGGTTCTTATTGACGATGCAAATGAACTTACACAACTCGAAACAATAATCAACTTCTTTAACGAGCATGACGGTTCTGATTATAAAATCATTCTAACCGTAAGAAATTATGCTCTTCAAAGTGTAATTACTGAATTAAAGCCTATTATAAATATAAAAGTTCAAACTATTTCGATGATGAAGGATGACGAAATCGAGGAACTGATTAAAGATGAATTTAGCATTACTAATCAGTTTTATCTTGATCGAATAACTAAAATTGCTGAAGGAAATGCAAGAATAGCTTTTTGGGCAGGAAAAATCGCAATAGATACTGATTCGTTAGAAGCTATAAACGACGTAACAGATATTTATTCTTCATTTTACGGAAAATACTTATCAAACATCAAAAATGCGGATAAGAAACTGTTTTCAGCTGCAGCAGTAGCTGCCTTTATAGGTGCTATCCACTTGGATAACCTTAATGAATTGAGTGATGTTATATCTCTTTGTAATTTAACAGTTGAGGAATTCAAAGAAGCGCTTTTCAATCTTCATAAGGAAGAAATAATCAATATTTACAAAGAAAAAGCTGTCAGGTTTGCAGATCAGTGCCTATCAAACTATCTTCTCTTCTATGTTTTTATTAAAGAAAAGTGGATAAAACTCTCTGATATGATTAGATATTCATTTAAGGTCAATAAAACACAAACTATCACTTCAATAAATGTTATTACTACCTTATTTATTAATCACGAAAACCAAGATTACCTGTTTTCGGAAGTTAAAGAATTATGGAACGAATTATCAGAAAAAGATCCTATTTTTTTCTGGGAATACGTTAAAGTGTTTTATAGAGCCAATCCTACAGAAGCCTTATTGTTAGTAAAAGACAAAATCGAAAATACTCCGCAGACTAATACAGCCGTTGAAGATTTGAAAATTGATGATAGAAACAATTCTGTTAACGATGATATACTTGAAATTTTAGGCGGATTTTCAAATACTAATGATCTATCAACAGCTCTTGACTTATACTTCTTATATTATGAGAAGAGACCTGATTTGATAGATCAGTTTTATAATGTCGGCAAAAATTACTATGGAGTAGATAAAGATTCATATAAATTTGACTTTTACACCTTGAAACTGTATATTGAACAACTAATTGAAAAATCTGATAATTGGCAGAATAGATATATATGCAGGTTGTTCGTAAGTATCGCCAAATATTTCCTTAGATTTCATTTTGACGGTATTGCCAATAAGCGCGGAGACAAAATGATTTTATATTACTTCGATTTGGCAAACAGCAAAGGTATTGAAACATATCGAAAGATGATTTGGGAAAATCTTATTACATTGTACGCTAATGGTATAGAAATAGAGACTATTGAAGATATTCTGTATAATTACGGAGATCATAGTAGTAAAAAGCAAAGAAATAATAGAAAACGATCAAGCATATATTATAAATTTGCTTAAACTATTCCGAAAGAAAGCGTCCTATTATTTTTGTTGCATTTTAAGTCATCTTCAAAGTATCTATAAATATTCTGACATAACTCCATCTGAAGAATTCATTGCTTTTTTTCATTCAAAATCATTTGGTCAATACAAGACATTTGGAAAAAGTGACGATGATGATTTAGATTATTTAGAAAAATATGATGAATTAAAAAGGGATGTTGAAGAATATGTCTCTTCTCTTGGCAAAGAAGATTTTTATCATATTATCGACTTTTTCTGTGATTCAAAAGCAAATTTAAACCATTACAATATTAATGCAATCAATTATGCATTCGAGTATATATTAAATCACTCAGACTATTATCTTGATGCCTTGAAATATTACTTTAATAAACAATACAAACAATCACCTCTTAATCCATATACACAGGTCTCATTGATGTTTAAGGTATATTCAGATAGTGATATATGGTCTTTAATATCGGATACTCCCGACAATATCAGAAATATCTGGCAATTTTATTACTTTGAATCATTACCTGAGAAGTATATTGACTATGACCATTTACAGAAATGGTATGATTTTTTGAAAGATGATTCAGATAAATACATTCCTTCATCTTCAAACAGACGTCTTTTATTCTTAAAAAAATATGCCGATATTGATAATGAAGTAATTATTAAAAGCTGCAATATCATTTTATCTAAACGTTATTATTCTGAATTTATCGTAAGAATCTATATCGATCTATTATTGAATCCATTGCCAGAATCGGTACAAGAAACAGTTAAGATTTTTGAAGGCAACTATGACCTGCTGAGTAAATTGTACCTGTTCAACATTTCTCAAAGGCGGCAAGAGGATTATCATGGTGTCTTATTGAAAGCAATATATGAAAAATATCCTGAGATACTTGATCTCTTATTTGAAAAAATTGGAAACTGATGATTCATTCTTAACACACGATGATACTACCAAATTGAGTAAACTCTTTGAATTATCTGATTATGAAATAATAATGGATAGTATTATAGATAGAATTATAAAATGCAACAATGTAAAATATATTTTTGAAGAAGATGAACTCAAAAGTATAGTTTCAATCGGAAATCTTGATGAACCGTACAGGGACAGACCCGATAAATGGATCAAACACTTTATTAAGACTTGCTACGATGATGAACGTAAAATGCGTTTAATTTCAAAGGCTATTTTAGGTTTTGACGAAGAAAAACGAATTGAATATATAAAACTGTTCTTATCATGTAATAAGGATTTAGAGTTATTCAAAACATGGCAACTGTTTTCATGCTCGATGATGTGGTCAGGCAGTCAGGTACCGTTAATTCAAAAGCAAATTGATTACTTGAATCATCTTTTGCCATTACTGAATGGTTTGGATTATTTAAATCACAGAAAATATATCGAAGATGAAATTGAGAATAAGAAGAAATATATGGATAAAGTTGAGATTGATGAGATATTAAGAGGATTATAATTGCCGCATACTAATTTCATTTTCGAATGTAAAATATACCTGTGGTTTACTTGCTTTTTCCAAAAAGCTATGATATAATACAGGTAAAGTCAGAACAGGAACGGTCGCAGGACGACCTCCGTATAAAGAATAATTACGAAAGGAGTTACCTGAAATGAAACAGTTTACTATGATTTATCTGTACAGCGAACATTATGAAGTAAGTTTCTATCACGAAAGTGAAGAGGCTCTATTTGTGCTGCATACAGATAAACGTAGTGGATAGTCATTTCGGAGAACACTTTCTTTGTGTTGTGATCCATACAAATGATAAACACCGTCTGTATGCAAGCAGGCGGTGTTTTTGTTTTCATAATACAAGGAAAGGAGTTGCTCACGATGCCAATAATCGACGTAAAGGCAACAGGTACTAATATCAAGAATATCATCAAGTCCAAAGGCTTCAAGATATCCGATGTGCAGGCAAGATGTGGTTTCAATACACCGCAGGCTATCTTCAAGTGGATGCGTGGGGACGCTGTTCCCACCATCGACAACCTGATAATACTTGCGGATATGTTTGATGTGCCAATAGATAATATAATAATCGTCACCCGTATTTAAGTGACGATATATGGCGGAGTCGTCTAACAGGTCAGGACAAGAGGCTTTCAATCTCTAAATAGTGGGTTCGATTCCCCTATCCGTCACCACAAGCTCACTTTGTATATAAGCGTTACTTTGCTTTCGCTTACGGATAATAATATATTTATGGTGGTCGTCGTCTAATGGAAGGACGTCAGATTGTGGCTCTGAAAATGAGAGTTCGATTCTCTTCGATTACCCCACATGGGCAAGTATGCATAGTGGCGATTGCAGCGGACTGTAAATCCGTGACGTAGAAACACCGTAGGTTCAACTCCTACCTTGCCCACCAATAATAATCTCCGCCAGTTTCTGAGCGGAGACACATGGCGGATTCGTCTAATCGGTCAGGACAAGAGGATCTCAACCTCTAAATGTCGGGTTCGACCCCCGCATCCGCCACCAGCGGGGAGCCCCCGCAGGCAGTTTCGCGGCTCAGTTCTTATGAGCCGTCAGACTGTTTCCGCGCATGAAGTTATGCTTTACATGAAGTTTTCTACAAGGTCGCATAAGCCTAACCGGTAAGGCAGCAGTTTGCTAAACTGTGAGTAATCGGGATATTCCGATGTCTGAGTTCAAGTCTCAGTACGACCGCCAAAAGGAAAGTGCAAAAAATGCACACTACTATGAGTTGTCGCATATTTTGCGATAACTGACAACAGCTCCCATTCACACGGACAGGAGCTGTTTTTTATTGAAAAACTCCCCCGGATATGGTATAATTATGGAAACTATCGGAAAGGAGCCGCGGCTACTATGATAATACTGATAACAGGTGCTTCGCATACAGGGAAAACGCTTCTCGCGCAGAAACTGCTTGAAAAATACAAGTACCCTTACCTGTCTATCGACCACCTGAAAATGGGACTTATAAGAAGCGGTCAGACCGAGCTCACTCCCTATGACGACGACAAGCTGACGGCATACCTCTGGGATATCCTGAAAGAGATGATAAAGACTGCCATTGAAAACGAACAGGATCTCATAATCGAGGGCTGTTATATTCCCTTTGACTGGAAGAGCAGCTTCGACGCCGACTACCTGTCGCAGATAAAATACATCTGCCTTGTTATGAGTGAAAGCTACATAACCAGCCATTTCAGTGACATTGTCAGCTTCGGAAACGCTATCGAGAAAAGGCTCTCCAATGACATCAGTATTGAGGATATAATACAGGACAATCAGGAATATCTCCGCGGCTGTCTCAGTTACGGACTTGACTATTTTCTGATAAATGATGAATACGATTTGGAAAGGTGCTGTATATGAGCAACCCATGGGAAGAAATAAGTCTTGACGACTACGAAAAGCACATGAGCCTTGATTCTGTACGGCAGCTTCAGGCTCTCGATTCCATAATGAAGGAGCAGTTCTCCGCCTACCCTGTGGAGACTTCCGCAGTTCTTGGAGTTGCAGGCGGAAACGGACTCGAACACATCGCCACCGACAAGTTCCGCATAGTCTACGGTGTGGACATCAATGCGGACTACCTCCGTGCGGTATCTCAGCGATATACTCAGCTTTCGGGAGTTCTGGAGTGCCTGCACATCGACCTTATAAACGAATCAGAGAAGCTCCCGCAGGCACAGCTTCTGATAGCGAACCTGCTTATCGAGCACATCGGTTACGGAGCGTTTCAGCGAGCCGTTTTGCAGACCGCTCCCGAGTTCGTTTCCTGCGTTATACAGATAAACAGGGACGAGGAGCAGTGGGTGTCGGAGTCGCCGTACCTCCGCGCATTCGACAGGCTTGACGAGGTTCATCACCAAATGAAAGAAAAGGCACTCACGGCTGCCATGAACGAAATAGGCTACTCGCTGATATTGCAGGAGTCATATTCACTGCCTAACGGAAAGGCACTGGTGAGGCTTGATTTTGAAAACAATACATTTCTTGAAGAAAAGGAGAATACCCTATGAATTACCCCGAGATACCGAACAATAGTCTTACTGAACGCATTGAAACGATCATTGAATTAAGCAGACAGCTGATAGAGGACAATGGTGAAGGGACTTTTAAATTCGATGCTTCTGTTTCAGAAGATGAAATCGAAGCCTGGGAAAGTGAACACGGTATAAAAATACCTGAGTCCTACAAAGACTGGCTCCGATTTTCAAAAAGCTCGGAAATCGACAGAGGATGTGCTGTTTTTTATGAGCCCAAGGATTTTATCACGGATAATGATAAAAAAGCCTACGATGTTCCCGATGAATGTGTAGTAATCGGCGAACTCGGAGGCTGGGGGTAAGCATTTGTTTTTATCCTGAAACAGGTGAGATAATGCATGCAGATCATGGCGATATATGCAGAGAGCTTGATTTCGGAGATATTCTTGATTGGGTAATAGAAACATTAGAAGATCGCTTATAATGTTAACCTGACACCAAAAGCCACAAAATATCAGGACATTACGGAATTGCGATGTTATAATGGAATCACACTAAAGGAGGGAAAACCAATGAACTTAGCCACAGGTATTCAGAAAGCTATCGACTACATCGAAGCGCACATCACCGACGAACTTGATATGGCGGAGGTCGCAAGGCAGGCGGCTTGCTCGCCCTACTATTTCCAGAAGATATTCGGTATACTGTGCGGTATCACCGTAGGCGAATACATCCGCAGCAGGCGGCTCACACTTGCCGGCAGTGAGCTGATGAAAACGGACGCAAAGGTCATCGACACGGCGCTGAAATACGGCTATGAGTCGCCTGAGAGCTTCACAAGAGCGTTCACTCGCTTCCACGGCGTAACGCCTACTGAGGCAAAGCGCGAGGGCGGCAGGCTCCGTTCATTTTCCCGTTTCAAGGTGCAGATCATTTTGAAAGGCGGTAATTCCATGAATTATAACATCGTTAAAAAGGAAGCATTCACAGTGCTTGAAAAGGTTGAGCAGCACACAGTTGTGGGCGAGCAGAACAAGAATACTATCCCCGAATTCTGGGGCAGAGCCAAGTCTGACGGCACTATCACTACCCTGCTTGAACACGCATCGGACAGCACTTTTATATACGGTACCTGCTACGGCAACGGTCTCACAGACGCCGAGACCTTCGACTACGGTATCGCCGTGGAGTGTGCTCCCGATACTGTTGCTCCCGAGGGCTTCCGTGTGAACACTATCCCTGCAAGAACGTGGGTAGTGGCAGAGTGTACAGGTCCCATGCCCGAGGCTATACAGCAGCTCTGGCACGAGCTTTGTGCGGAGTTCTTCCCCACATCGGACTACACTCCCACCTACGAAATGGACATCGAGGCTTACCCCGACGGAGATATGCTGTCTCCCGACTACAAGAGCCAGATATGGATTCCTGTTGTGAGCGAGTAAAACGTACATACAGTTTTGCCCCTGAACGTTTCATGATATAATCCCCTTAAAGTAGACACACGAAAAAACAAAAGCGTGTGAAAGCTGTAAGGGGGTTATTTTATGTCAAGAGGAAGTAAGCTAACAGATGAAGAACGCA
>Ga0255344_1002739_pt1 | contig 20591 bp, 12 predicted proteins | sample wastewater_treat_5_FD_192414 | JGI IMG/M metagenome (GOLD analysis project Ga0255344, IMG submission 192414) | Wastewater microbial communities from Lulu Island WWTP, Vancouver, Canada - plant18 | ecosystem: Engineered > WWTP > Wastewater > Unclassified | place: Canada: Vancouver, British... | reverse complement strand
TCCCGGTTTTCTTTTGGTGCGCGAATGTGTGAAAGAGGGTATCGAAGTAGAATGTTTGCCCGGTCCTACGGCTTTTATTCCGGCCCTTGTAGTCTCCGGCATTCCTTGCGATCGTTTCGTTTTTGAAGGTTTTTTACCTCAAAAAAAAGGACGACAAACGCGAATGAAAGAGTTGGCCGACGAAACCCGAACAATGGTTTTTTACGAATCGCCTTTTCGAGTTGTGAAAACATTGGCTCAATTTGCAGATTTTTTCGGCGAAAATCGTTATGCGTCGGTTTCGCGAGAAATTTCAAAAAAATTCGAAGAAACCGTTCGCGGCACACTTTCGCAGTTGATTGCTCATTTCTCTGAAAATCAGCCTAAAGGAGAATTTGTTATTGTTGTGAGTGGAAAAGAAAATTAAATTGACGTATTATAGCATCAAATATCGAAATCGGATAAACATTTTAATTGTTAAATCGTTGAATAGTGTAGTGAATAAGTACATAAAAAGAAATAGTAAATAACCAAATAAGTGAAGCAGACAGGCGTTAGATTCAGAAAAATTGATGTTGGTTTCACGAAGAATTACAAATAATACAACAATATGAAAAAAGGATGGATTTTATTTCTTAGCATGGGACTGATATTCTCGTGCACAAATGTGAAGGAATCGAAAGAGTATAAGGCACTTGAGGCCGAGCGCGATTCTCTATTGCAGTTGACGGTTACGGCTGATGCCGAAGTTGCGGAAATGATGTCGGTAATTAGCGATGTGGAGGCTAATTTTGACAAGATCAGAGAGGCCGAAAAGTATATTTCGACACAATCATCGCAAAGTGGCGAGATGAGCCAGGATACAAAGCAGCGTGTGGAGGATAATTTTAAAATGATAAACGAAATTCTTCAAAAGAATAAAGCTCAACTCAATTCGTTGAACCAGAAGCTGGCCGGTAGCAATAAACAGGTGGCTGCGCTCAAGAATACCATCGAGCGCCTTAATCGCGAAATGCAGGAAAGTGCTGCGCGCATCGATGATTTACAAACCGAACTCGCCAAAAAAGACATTGCTATTGCTCAATTGTCGAGTGATATTTCTTCACTCGCCGAAGAAACACAAACACAGGCTCAAACCATTCAGGAACAAGACAAAACCTTGCATACAGCCTATTACGTTTTTGGTACTGCCAACGAGTTGAAAGAGCAGAAAATTTTGTCGGGTGGCTTCTTGCAATCGACAAAAGTGATGAAAGACACCTTCAACAAGGACTATTTTCTGAAAATAGATATTCGTGAGGTTACACAAATTCCACTGTATGCAAAAAAAGCCAAACTTTGGTCCACTCATCCCGAAGGAACGTATGAGTTTGTGAAAGGAAGTGATGGAAATCTTACTTTCCATATCACGGATACGCAACGTTTCTGGAGTCTGACCAAGTTTTTGGTGATTGAAGTTTCATAGGATTTTTCCAAAAAAATAAAATTAGTTCGCGGAGCGACTTTTGCACTGCCTGTTTCACAAGGCGGAGAGTGAAGCCGCTCCGTAATTTTGTTGCAGTGATGAAATATAAGAATCTGTTTATCGATCTCGACGATACGCTTTGGGATATTCACCAAAATGGGAAAGAATGTCTCGAAGAAATTTTTAGCGATTATCGTTTCGATCGGTTTTATTCCGCGTTCGACGATTTTTATAATGTTTATATGCCCTCAAACAATCATTTGTGGGGATTATACCGACTCGGTCAAATCACGAAAGATGAATTAATTGTCGAGCGATTTTTAGTTCCGGTGCGTCCGTTTGGTATCGATGATCCTGAATTTGCGAAGAAACTGAGCGACGATTTCCTCGAACGAACGACCCACAAAACCGGACTTGTGGAAGGGACAAAGGAGTTGCTCGAATATTTAAAACCGAAATATCGAATGCATATTCTCTCCAATGGTTTTCGAGAAGTGCAGTATAAGAAAATAGAAAATTCGGGATTGCGTCCCTATTTCGACAAAATCATTCTTTCGGAGGATGCAGGCAAAAACAAACCTCATCCCGACATGTTTACGTATGCCCTCAAAAATACCAATTCGCGACGTGATCAGACGTTGATGATCGGCGATAGTTGGGATGCCGACATTGTTGGCGCCCACAACAGTCGCATCGATCAGATATGGTTTAATCCTTCGGGAGCAGGAGCGGTAGGTTTCGAACCAACTTTTACAGTGAAATCGTTGAGCGAGATAAAAAATATTCTATAAACGCACGGTTTGTAGGGATTATTCTTTCTTCGCAATAATTTTGTTAATCAATCGACTTTCTTCATGATTTTGGAAGCTACAGAACCACAATTCTGCCTTATTATCATACTTTCGCAACTTGCCGAACGACCAATATTCTGCTGCATTATAGGGTCTCCCTTTTGCGGAACGACCAATCGCTATTCGAAAAGGTTACCGGACTGTTAAAGGAACGATAATTTTCCGCTGAAAATTACGACTTGTTATCACGAGGAACGGCTTTTGTGCACAGACAAAACCTACTTTCCGCGCTGAGGAACGACTTTTTACCGGTGAAACACCCCTTCCTCAGGATGCGGAGCACCCTGTTTTTGCCGAATTACCCACTCCGCATTGCGCGGAACGACCTTTTACTATCGAAACAACTCACTCCGCAAAATGCGGAACGACCTTTGTCCTCCTAAAAAGGTTATTCGGCGTTAAAAGGAACGACCTTTGTTCGCAGACAAAACTCACTCGTCGCCGCGAGGAAGGGGTTTTGACCGCGGTCAAAAGCCACTCCTCCTTAAAAATCGTTATCAAAAATGGAGAAACATTGCATAATTTGTTAACGAAGCGGGTCATGTAAATCGTAAAAGGTCGGTCGTCAAAGTGAAAAGCGACCATTTTGGGTTCACAAATGCCATTCCGCATTTTGGAAAGTACGTTTTGTGTGAACACAAAGGTCACTCGTCAAAATGGAAAGTGACCAATATTATGACACAAAACCTACTCGTCGCGTTATAAAGTGTAAAAAGTGATATAAAACAGCCGTTTCAACTTAACGACTATATCCAAATGTGAATGAACGTGAACATATTTACGAATTAAAAAGAATGTGATATTAAATAAATATTGATGGTTATTTTCAGTAATTAACTATGTTTTATGAGTGAAAAAGTTTGATATGAATTTATACGGGTAAACGTGAAAACACTATCTTAAGAGGTCGCAACTTTTTTGCTCAACTCATGTTTTTTGCTCAACTCATGGTGTTCATTGACTTTTGCGAGTTTGCCCCAAACCCCACGTTTTTTTGCCTTGATGCCAAAAAGATCAAGACTGCATCTCCAAAAAATAATGTACAATGTATAATTAAGAATTGATAATTAAAGAAGTAAAGAAATTTAGAATTTAGAAATGGGAATTGTGAATTGATAATTACAAATAAGTTGAATTCAAAAGTTGTGAGCTTGTAGCTGCTTGTTCGCTAAAAGACAAACAACTCTCCGTCAGCTGACGGATCAAACAGCTTGTCTTTTGCCCGACGGAACGCTCTCTGCGCAGATCGGGTACCCCGATGATGTGATGAGGTCGAGAAATTAATTGCTAATGTAAAATAGGGAATGGAGAAGGAAGAGCGGAATTGTCGTAATAAGCCGGCTATCCGTAATTCATGAGGCACCCTCAATTTTATCTACTCACTCTATTTCACATAGAACCAAAAAAACGAATCGATTTCGAAAACTTGTTTGATCCGAAATGTTATCATCGACTAATCTATACATCATCAAATCGGCAAATTATTTAGCCTCTTTTCAGTGGCATCGTCATACAGCGAGGGCCACCTCCGCCGCGGGGAAGTTCGGAACCTTCGAGCGTGATCACACATTTGCTTTCGGCGTTGATATCGTATTTGTCATTGATGATATCCCACGCCGAAACGATTTCGTATCCATTCTTGTTCAACTCTTCCAATGTGTGAATATTTCGAGCGTACGAAATGACTTTGCCGGGTGCCAATGCCAAAAAGTTGGCACCGCTATGCCATTGTTCGCGTTCCTGATCCCAATCGTCGGATTTACCGCCGCAAATGATCGGTTCGATTTCCATTCCCAGTTTTCGCAGAGCGGTCGGAATATTGGCAACGGACGATATCTTGGTTACCTTTCCGTTATCGATTTGAATATGGACGGTTCGATAGGGAGTGTTCCCCAAAATGAGAGGACGATATACCATTGCCGTATTGGTGTCGAGCATGGTGAAAACCATGTCGAGATGAATAAACGATTCGGGACTGTCGGGCAGTTGCTGGACGATGATGTGTTTTTTCGCCGGATCATTTTTGCACAACTGCTGAATCAGCAGGTCAATAGCTTCCGGACTTGTGCGAACGCCGCTTCCTGCCAACAAAATATCGTCGCGAAGAACAAGGATATCGCCTCCTTCGATTTTCACTGCCGGATTGTTTTGCGAGACATCGTACATATTGATTGGGTTCCCTTCGAAAAACAAACCACTCTCGAAAATAGCATTCATGATGAGCGATTCGCGCACGCGGACTGCATTCGCCATTTTGCAGACGAGTGCATTGTTGCCGATCACTGCTGCCGGATCGCGGGTGAAATAAAAGTTATAAAGCGGTTTGAGGGCATAATACTCGTCTTTCAGAAAATCGGTCAAACTTTTGATTTGTAAGGGAAGACCCTCAATCAATACTTTAGCCGTTTGTTGAGGTGTCATTTCGAGCAGAAAGTTCAAGTAATCTTCAGCCTGTTCGGCAGCACATACTTTTCGAAGCAACGAAAGTTTCATCTCGTGGTTTTCCAGCACTTTCTCCAATAGCTGCGCAACTTCAACCACGGTGGAAGTCTTTTGCAGCACGCCTTGCAGTTGTGCGTATTCCCTTTGAGCAATCGAAAGGTTGAGGATGTCGCTATACAAAGCCCGTTCGGCATATTTCGGGGTCATGTTTTCGACTTCGGGACCCGGATAATGAATGAGTACCGCTTCCAATTTGCCTACTTCCGATTGAATATTCAGTGTGATTTTTTTCTTTTCTTTCATCGATTATAAAATATTAGATTCGCAGGCAAATATACTAAAAGTTTGTTGATTTTTCAGATTCTCTCTTTTCGAACAAAAAAATCCCCTGCCTTGGGTAAGGCAAGGGATAACGTCAGTGTGTATGGATTTTTCATTATAGCGGTTTGATGCTGATGGCATATCCTCCGCCCGGAGCGCAATAAAGCGACAGTTTCGATTTGCTCGAAACTTTCATTTTCTTTATTTGATAAGCTTGAGGATTGGTTTTGTAGTTTGCGTCCTTCGTATCGGAATAGATGATGGCTTCGTATGTTGTGTTTTTGGGGAGAAAATCGAACACAATATTCGAAGTGCGGGCGTCGTAGCCGTTGGTGTTGCCCACAAACCATTCGTTTTCACCCTTGGCCTTACGGGCATAGGTGATGTATTGTCCGGGCTCGGCTTCGAGCACACGCGTTTCGTCCCAATCAATCGCCACATCCTTGATGAATTGGAAAGCATCGGCAAAACGCTCGTAGTTTTCGGGCAGGTCGGCTGCCATTTGCAGCGGACTATACATGGTAACGTACAATCCCAATTGGTTGGCAAGAGTTACGTTGGCATGCGAATCATTTTCGGGATTGATTTTGGCAATATCCATTTCGAAAATTCCGGGCGTGTAATCCATCGGACCGCCAATTAATCGTGTAAAAGGAAGAATAGTCGTATGATTGGGTTTGCTTCCGCCAAAAGCTTGATATTCCGTTCCTCGAGCCGATTCGTTTCCGATCAAATTCGGATAGGTGCGGCATAGCCCTGTCGGTCGAACGGCTTCGTGCGCATTGACCATGATATGATGTTCGGCTGCTTTTTGCACGGCATACAGATAATGATTGTTGATCCATTGTCCGTAGTGATGTTCGCCACGTGGAAGCATATTGCCCACATAACCACTTTTGACGGCATTATATCCGTATGTGTTCATCAGAGCGTATGCTTTTTCCATGTGTCGTTCATAGTTGCGGGTTGATGAAGATGTTTCGTGGTGCATCATCAGTTTCACGCCTTTACTGTGGGCGTAATCGTTGAGTGCTTTCAAATCGAAATCGGGGTAGGGAGTTACGAAGTCGAATACATAATCTTTCGACTTTCCGAACCAGTCTTCCCAACCAACGTTCCAACCTTCAACGAGCACCTGATCGAATCCGTTTTCGGCTGCAAAATCGATATATCGACGCACATTATCGTTGTTTGCGCCATGTTTGCCATTGGGTTTAACTTTGGTGTAATCCGTCAAACCCAGTTTAACGCTTGGCAGATCACAATAAGCCCATGTACTTTTTCCGGTGATCATTTCCCACCATACGCCAACGTATTTCACCGGTTTGATCCACGAAGTATCTTCGAGTTTGCATGGTTCGTTCAAATTGAGCGTAATGCGCGAAAGCAGAATGTCGGCGGCCTTGTCGCTCACGATGATCGTTCGCCAAGGTGATACGCATGGGGTTTGCAGATATCCTTTCCGTCCCTGTGCATCGGGCGTGAGATGCGATTCGAAAACGAAATTTTTATCGTCCAGATCGAGATGCATACACGAATAGTCCACAAGCGCAGCTTCATGCAGATTAATGTATAAGCCGTCGGCTGTTTTCATCATGAGCGCCGTTTGCACACCGGTAGGCGAAAACGGGGTTTGCGAGGCGTTGGGTGTGATGGCTTTTTGCATCAGGCTGCGTATTTCGGAAAGATGCGAAGTCGTATAATCGTATTCCTGCGTATCGTAATCGCCCGGAATCCAAAAAGCCGTGTGATCGCCCGTCATGGCAAATTGCGTGCGCTCTTCCTTGATCACGAAATAGGTCAGTTCGGGTTGTTCGGGAAATTCGTAACGAAAACCCAATCCGTCGTCAAACAATCGAAACCGCACAATCATTTTTCGTCGGGTATTCTTTTGCTGAAGCGTCACCGCCATTTCGTTGTAATGGTTGCGGATTTTCGATTCTTCACCCCACACAGGTGTCCACGTTTCGTCGAAAGAGGAGGTCTGCGTATCGACAATCGAAAAATTGTGGATTAAATCGGGACTGTCAAACAACTCCAATCCCATTTTGGAAGGTTTGATTACCGTTTTGCCTTTATACGAGAGTTGATAAGTTGGTATGCCGTCATCAACAGAAAATAGGACCTGTAACTGTCCGTTGGGGGACAAAAGTGTTTGTGCGTTTGCTTTCAGCGTGAACAATGCGCAGAGCGAAAGCAAGCAAAGAAATATTTTTTTCATCTGCTATTTTTTCTTCTAAGTTTTATGATATGAATATTTTGTAAATCAAAAACTGGTGTACATTTTGAAACTGTTTGCCGGCAGCGTGATATCCATTGTTGTGGATGATACGTCGAGGCTTTCCGACGGATTCATGTAATTGTGCCAGGTTCCGGTTTTGGGGAATGTAGTTGAGGTAGTGATAGCTTCATTCGTGAAATTACCGATCACCACCACCTGTTGTTTGGCATTGCCAGACGACAGCATCAGGAATCGCCCGTTTTCCCAATCCGATTCGGATACTTTCCAACTCATGGTTGCCGTCGAATTGAAAAGTTCGGGGTTGTCGTTTCGGAATTTGATTAGTTTGGCATAAGTGTCATGCAATTCTTTGCGCTGAGGCACATCGAGATAATCCCATTTGACCGGTTTTTTGCCCGTGCGTCCGTTATAGTCGATGGATATATCGTATCCCATTTCTTCGAATTGCCATACCATTTTCGGACCGGGAACGGTGAAAAAGAAGGCCGCATTGGCTTCGAGTTGCGACATGCGAGCAGTGAGATCGGTTTTCAGAATGCCGTTGCCCCATGTAATTTGTTTATATCCTGCACGTTCCTCGTCGTGGCTTTCCATGTAACTTACCAAGCTGTTTACAGGGCGAGAAGATGTTCCGTAATAGGTGCCTGAAAAGTCAGATTGTTCAGGCCATCCCATTGCCGATTGGCAATATTGCCAATTTACTTTTCGCCACACCATCATTCCGGCATTGGACAATTCGGTTTCTTCCCTGGCGTCGCAAAAATGTTCCAAAATGACATACGCATCCGGTTTTACCGCTTTGATGGCAGTATTGTAATCTTTCAGGATGGCAATACGTGAAGCGTCGTAATTTGAAACAGTGGCCTCTGTACTCGATTTCTGCGTAAATCCCTTTGACAAATCGAAACGAAAACCATCGAATTTGTACTCGTTGAGCAAGAACTGCAAGTTGCGTTTCACAAATTTCCGCACCAGGGGCGATTCGTGATTGAAATCGTTGAAAACGCTATACGGATGCGGTGCCGTTACGTTAAAATACGGATTGTTGGCTGCAGGTCGGTTGTTGGCCGAATCCCACCACATTTTTGCGAATGGATTGTTTCCCGTAGCGTGATTGTATACTACGTCGAGGATGACGGCCATGCCGCGTTTGTGGCACTCGTCGATGAATTGTTTGTACATCCGGTCGGTTCCGTAAGCCTTGTCCATGGCGAAATAAAAACAGGGATTGTAACCCCAGCTGTCGTTCCCGTCGAATTCCTGTACCGGCATCAGCTCGATGGCCGTTACACCCATCGATTGCAGAGAATCGAGCTCCGCCATCGCTCCGTTGATGTCACTGCTTTTCGTGAAGTCACGCAGCAGCAGTTCATAGATCACCAGATTGTCGCGCGACGGCACCTGAAAATCGGTTACCTGCCAGTTATAGATCTCCTGTTGAATCCTGAACACGGATGCTACACCGACGGCACCCGCCGGGTAAGTTTTGTTATCGGGATAGGTCGTCACCGGAATGTACGGGTCGTTCGACGGATCGAGCACCTTGCGGGCATAGGGATCAGCTATGTAGATAGCATCTCCGCCTTTCTTGCCTATATAATATTGAAACGAGTATTCAGTTGATGGATTTAAGCCGGTGAAGGTTATCCACCAACATCCGGCAGTGGGGTCGTAGGCCATCTGTGATTTTTCGTCGTTGCTTAACGTCCAGTCATTAAAATCGCCGATAACGTAAGCGAAATCTTTTCGGTTGCCGGACTTGTCCTTATCATAAAGCACGAGCGTAACAGTGTTGTTTATGATGTTAATACCCTGTTTTACATTTGCAGGAATTGTGTTCGTTTTCGCCGCTTCCGGCTCAAATCCTGTGACATTTAAGAAATAATCACTCTGGTAACCTTTTTTATTACCATCGGCACTTCTGACAATAATTCCCAGGTTTTTCACATTTGAATTTCCTGCCCCGAACCACTCACGAACTGTAGGGGTGAGCTTTATACTCCATATATTTTTATCTGTTTTGGACATTTTATATTTTGGATTATTATCTGTCCAAGAAGAAGGCTGATATTTCCATTCTCCTGCCCATATGATTCCAGAATACAGATATACGTCACCTTCGTAATTATACAATGGAGTCCCTGATGACGCTTTGAAAGTGATGGTCAACTCTTTATCGGCGTCAGGTATTTCAGGACTCCAGGAGAGTCCCTCTTTGATCGTGACCGATGGCTCCGGTTCTGGATTGGGGTCCGGCGTCACCACCGGATCATCCCCGCAAGAAAGTGCGAAGATGAACAGCAACAGGTAGAGAAGGTTTTTAATTGGGTATTTCATTGTAAATTTCTTTGTTACGAATTATGCATATGATGCAATCATTGTTGCTTACTGTAGCAGCAATACCTCTTTAGGCGAAAGGGTCAGCGTTTCACCCAGGGTGATGGTTTTTCCGGAAAGAAAATCCTTTGCGCTGCTCATGCCTTTTATAGACTCCGCGTAGCGGTCAAGGTTTATCGTCACCTCACCCGAAGTGCCGTTCATAAAGACCAGCAGTCGTTGATCACCGAGAGATCGTTCATACACATAAACTCCGTTTTGCGGCACGTAGTGTTTCATTTTGCCTTTGGCAATAATTTCGTTGCCTTGACGCCATTTCAACAACTTTTGCATGAAGTTGAACGCTTCGTTTTGCAGTTCACTTCTGCCTTCGGCCGTAAATTGATTGACCGAATCATCCGGCCAGCCGCCCGGTACATCTTTGCGAATATCGCCATCACTTTTGCTTTTGTTTCCATTCATCAGCAGCTCCGTTCCGTAATAAATTTGGGGAATTCCGGGAATGGTGAGCAGAAAAGTAATCCCTTGCTTAAAGCTGTCGAGATTTTTCGGCATTTCGGGCAGAAAACGATCGGTGTCGTGATTGTCGAGAAACCGCAGCACGTTGTAAATATCGGGATAAACGTAATCCGTAGTCATGTGTTCGTAAATATTGCGCAAGCCGCCTCCCCATTCTCCGGTTTCTTCGAAAAAAGCGGAATGAGCCAGTCCCATCAAGCGGAAATCCATGACAGATTTCAATTGGGTATTTTCTTTATTGTTGAGTTTGCTGTCTTTTTGCCAAAAAGCCGTGCCAACGGGATTGTTGTACCATGCCTCACCTACGATATTGTAATTCGGGTACTCGTTTTCAATAGCCCGACACCAATCAATCATCATCTGATAGTCGGCATAGGGATAAGTGTCCTGACGAATGCCGTCCACACCCGCATATTCGATCCACCAGATACTGTTTTGAATCAGATATTTGGCAACATGTCTGTTGCGTTGGTTGAGGTCGGGCATGGAAGGGACAAACCAACCGTCGGTCATTTGTTTGGTATCGTATTGCGATGCATACAGATCGTAATAAACCTCTTTCACATGGGTGGTTTGCACATAAGGATCGAGATTGTTGAACCAGTCTTTCGAAGGAATATCCTTCATCCATGGATGATCGCTGCCGCAATGATTGAAAATCATATCCATCACCACTTTCATGCCTTTGGCATGAGTATCTTCGATAAGTTTTACATACTCATCGTTGCTTCCGAATCGCGGATCGACGCGATAATAATTGGTAGTTGCATATCCGTGATACGAACCGCCATCCATATCGTTTTCGAGCACCGGATTTAGCCAAATGGCCGTAACGCCCAAATTATGAAGATAGTCCAAATGATCGGAGATACCTTTCAAGTCGCCGCCATGACGTGCATTTGGATCGTTGCGATCTACTTTGTAAGGCATGCGCATCGGCAATTGGTCATTCGTAGGATCGCCATTGGCAAACCGATCGGGCATAATGAGGTAGAGTACATCCGATGAGTCGAACCCTTTTACATTCTTTCGCGATGGGTCGCGTTGTTTGAGTTCGTAAGGAATGCTAATTTTCTTTTTGCCGTTGGTGAAAACAATATCGAACGTTTCGGGAACGCTTTTCGAGATGTCGAGATAAAGCAATTTATAGTTTGGGCTTTCGAGCGCCACCGACTCTTTCAGATAAACATGCGGCGAAGTAATTGTTGCCTTGTAATCGGCTATATTGCTGCCGTAAACCATCAACTGTAATTCGGATTCCTGCATGCCGCTCCACCAGAAGGCCGGCTCGATGGAGAGTTGCTGAGAAAATACGGAAATCGTTGCAAAAAAAATTATTATGAATGATGAGAATATCTTTTTCATTGGACTTTTTATTTGATTTGTCAGTTTTTAAATGCTTCTAATACTTTTGTAGGTTTTCCGTCGTCTCCCCATGCACTCAAAGGATAATGACTCCATGAACGTGCACCTTCCGGTTCCCAATAAAACACCCCTAATCCTTTGTTGTTGGGCACTTCTTTGACTTTTGCAATAACAGCCTTCAACATGTCATAAGTGTTCTGTACTTTATCATCTTCACCGCCCACTTCAACAACCATCACTTCTTTACCATATCGAGTCGCCATATCCTTGAGATTATTTCCTAAATCATCTATAGTTTCAGTGTAATCCGGTTTGCCATCGAGCCAGTAGGGATAGTAGGACATACCGATAACATCATATTTAACATCGTATTTTTTCGCATTATCGAACCAATAACGAAAACGGGCATTATTATTTCCCTGATCAATATGTAGGATTACTTTCGATTCAGGACTCACAGATTTAACGGCATCATATCCTTGATTTAATAATATGGCAAGTTGAGGCCAATTATCGGTGCTCCCATCCGGATGTAGAAAACCCGTAGGAATTTCGTTCCCAATTTGAACCCATTCCGGTGTAACTCCCTGTTGTTTCAGCCCCTTCATGACATCAACCGTATAGTCATACACAGCCTTTTTGAGTTCTTCAAAATTCAATTCTTGCCAAGCTTTTGGTTTGATTTGTTTCGCAGGATCGGCCCAGCTGTCACTATAATGAAAATTTATCATTATACGCATATCCCATTCTTTAGCACGCTTGGCCATTTCGATGGTTTCCTCCTTACTGCAATGACCGCTTATGGGATCGTCGGACGGATTAACCCATGTACGTAATCGAATGGAATTGATCCCGAATTCTTTTAGGATTTTGAAGCAATCTTCTTGTATCCCTTTTTTATTGTAAAATTTGAAACCGCTTTTTTCCATTTGAGGCAACCAACTAATGTCGGCGCCGTAAGCAAATTGAGAATTTTTTTCTGATTTAATCTCTGTGTTTTCTCTACAAGAAAACAGAGAAGCAATCAAAAGGAAATAAATGAAAATAATCTTTTTCATAGTTTAGTATAAACGGAATAAAACTAATGGCGATGCAGTTTTAGACTACACCGCCATTTTTTATATTATCTTACTTACTTATAAAGTAATAATTGCCTGATATATCGTTAAAAACAATCGTATATGTGCCGGCAGCTATAGGAATATTATCGCCATCCTGCCTGCCAATTCCCATTGGGAAGAATGATGCCCCCCAATTTATACTCCAATTATCGACTTCACGGAATTTGCCCATGGTTTCATTGGTGAAAGTGTAGGTAGTGTACCAAATGTGATTGTTGGAATCTTCGGATGGAGATAATATTATATCAGTCCCCCAACCGGTGAATTCTCCAATAAGTCCGATACCCTTTTCACTGTAATCGGTGGGCGATACATCAGACGGCTCTATTGATAAGGTATTATTTTCGGAATCGAGTGTTATTGTGTAATATCCATCAGCCGGTACTTTTATATCGCTCGATCCTCCGTCATTGTGAACATAAACTCCATCGCGCATTCCCCATTGTTCGTCCCAGTTTCCAATGTCTCTAATTAATTTAAAGCCTCTTGAAGCCCAGAAATAACCGGTAAAAGTAAATGTTCCTGTTCCTTCGACTGTGTAATGATCCCCTTCAATAACGTTTAACGGATAGATAGAAACCCCAACTCCGTCTATCGAATTGTTCCAATTACCGTCAGCCATGCCAATAATATAATAGGGTTTAGGCGTGTTTTCAGTAAATGGTTTTAGTGGTTTGACGTAAGGAGTTGCTTTAATTGTAAAAACCGCATCAGAGTTTTTCAATACTTTTGTTCCACCCGAAATGACGTAGGCATTTACGCGAGCGTAGAAATCTCGTTCAACCTCTTCTTTGTTTTGTGCCAGTAAAAATTCGTTTAAATCGGCCGCACTAACTTTGAAATCGTTGTTATTCAATGAGTATTCAAAAACTTGATAAGTAGAAAAATCGGCTTCAGCAGAAATTTGTAATTCATATTGCATATAAGCCGATGTATCGGCAAGAGAAGGTAGTGAAGTTATCGTTAGTAAAGCAATAGAGTCGGATGCTACTTGCTCTTGAGTAATCTTTATCGGACTTACTCCGCTTTTAACTGAGATTACGAGATTTATTTCCTGCAATGGTTCTTGCTCATTTACGGTCGGTTCTGCAATAAATTGATTATCATAAGGATCGTCACAGGCATTGAAAATCATTCCTGTTAGCAAAAGCATCGTGAATAAATAAAGAATTGTTTTTTTCATATTCTTATTATTTTAATTTTTGTAAAGTTTCTCTCTCTTTTTTGCAAAAAAGAGAGAAACTCAGTCTGTTACTTTAATCGAATTATTATTTCTTGTAGAAATAATAAAATCCATCTATATCATTAAACATGATGATGTATGAACCTTTTGTTTCAATAAGGTTTTTTCCTCCTTGAATTCCAAGTCCAAGGGTTGAGAAAGTCGGATCGCCATCCATATCTGAAGGTGTTCCCCAATTTGTATCCCAACCTCCATTTGCACGAAATTTGCATTGACTATCGGCTGCAAATGTATATTCAACATACCAAAGATGATTGTTTTCTGTTTGAAAAGGATTCATCGATATATCTGATTCCCATCCATTCATTTCTCCGATCAAACCAATTGTTGTATATATAGTTGGTGTAATAGCTGCTTTTTCAATTTTAACTTCATTGGTCACGGAATTTAATATAACGGTATAATAACCATCTTCAGGAACCTTGAAATTGCCCGAGCCTCCATCCTTATATACTGGATTATTAATACCATCTCCTCCGCCATTACCCCATTGAGTATCCCAACTTCCGAGATCGCGAATGATTTTAAATCCTTGACTGGCTTTTATATAGCTTGTAAATATAAATTTGCCGTTTCCTTCAGAATCAAAGCTATTGCCTGGTGCAACGCTCATAGGAAATACAGAAGATCCTAATCCACTAATATCATTTCTCCATGCGCCGTCTCCCAATCCAATGATATACCATGGAACGATTTTTTTTGCTTTATCGTAGCTAACCAAATCCTCCATGAAGTAGGGAAGAATATTCAATTTAACGGTGTTTGAATATAATGGTTTGACTATGGGAATAGTGTCCAGAGGACTCGAAGTGGCAGTGCTTATTATTGCTTTTAATCTAACATACACATCTTTAGCCACCGGTGGGTTGGGCATCGTCCCATGATATAATGCTAAAATTGCTTTGTTCATATCCTTTACGTTAATATCAACAGTTTCTCCTTGAACAGGTGTGGCTAACTCTGTGTATTCTGTCATATCTTCGGTAAACGAGGCTTGAACATAATATGTGACGGCTGCAGTGAAACCATAATCAGGTTGACTGCATTTAAGTGCGTCCATTGAGAGATCATTGTTTTTTTCTTCCAATACGTACGTGTAATTGGAATAACGAGTTTGATTTAGTGTAAAGGTCAACTCTCCTGTTTCGGCTTGTGGGTTGATAATTATATGATCATCATTTTCACATGAGTTTAAAACAGTGAGAAAAACTAAACCAAACAATAAAATCTTTAAATTTTTCATAGGGATATTTCTTGTTTATAAGTCATTAATGATTAATATCCGGGATTTTGATTCAAATTTGAGTTTGCATTCAAATCGTCGGCGGGAAGAGGCATCAAATTTAAATATGATGGTAATGATGTGCCATTTGCGACTCCTCCTTTCCAATCCCAATTATAATTGTTACCTGTAAAGTAACCATAACGAATGAGATCTGTACGTCGGCGGCCTTCAAAATAAAATTCTCTTGACCATTCGTCCAAAATAACATCTTTATCTACTGTCGTTAATTGGTTGGCCCCGGCTCTTTCTCTTAATTTATTTATTGCCTGCAAGGCAGAATATCCCGATATTGGCGATGCCCCTCTCACAACAGATTCAGCGTAAGTAAGATAAGCTTCAGCAACGCGCATAAATGGAATATCTGTGTCCGGAAATTCAATGTCACTAGTTGTTCCTCCATCTGCACGAATATTCCAGAATTTTTGAACGGAAATACCTTCTTTAAATTTAGTAACATCACTTATCTGAAGAGTTCTTCCCATCGAGAAGAGCAGAGCTCGATCGTCGTTTGCTTCTGCGGTAAGATCAGTTGATTCGGGAACATTGCCATCCGGAAAGAACTTCTTGACCAAAGATGCACGAGCTCGGTTTCCTCCCCATCCACCGGTTGTTCCCCATGTTGGCATTCCATCTGTTCGAGTAGCATCAATTAAAAAGATCGTTGACCCCCAGTTTTTTGTTTTAATACCATCCGCAGCAATGGGATAAATTATTTCATTGGGTGCATCGTTGACCGAAGAGCCATCAATGGATCCTGCATTGTCGGCCATAAACAGATATTTATATTTACTTGCTAAAGTATATTCTGAATCGATAACTCTCTTAGCATATGCGGCTGCATCGTTCCACCTTGCCGTACCTGTATAAACCTCTGCGTTCAGATACATTCGAGACAATAACAGCCATACTGCAGCTTTATCCAGTCGGTAATAGGGGGCTGTTTTAGGATCATACATATCGGGTTCCATTTCTTTAAGTTCAGTTTCGATCCATGCAAACAAGTTCGATCTATTGATTTGTGGAGGAGCAGTTGAGCTTACTTCTGTAGTGAACGGCACATTTCCGAATATATCCATCAGGTAATAATATGCCAAAGCCCTGAGATATCTAACTTCTGCTCGTTTCTTTATAAGGTCGGCATCACTACTTCCATCTGTTTGCATCAGATAATGGTTCGCAATAGTCACTACGAAGTACAAACGGGCATAAAGTCCTTTTAAAGCCGGATTTGTTGAAGTAAAACTTGATCGATTCAAGGTTACCACTTCTATGTCGCCCCATGCGCAGATCGCTTCATCTGTTGGTAATTCTTGAGTTACCCACAAAGTTCTGTAAAGCGAAAATCTTCCCTCGTCATCTATATCAATGTCATTGTTCCCTGCAGCACCTTGTTGTCCGGTAAGAGCCCAAGCAGCATAAACTTTTGCAAATACTTGGGGTTCATTAAATGTTTGCACGGTCGAAGGGTCAATTGGCTGTATATCCAAATCTTGAACGCAAGAGTTCAATCCTATCCCCAGAAGAATTAATGAGATATACAGATTTATTTTTTTATTTTTTCTCATAAGTTTTATTGTTTTTGAATTAGAAATTAAGTGTAAGCCCCAATACTGTCATAACTGGTTTTGGATATATGTTTCCATCAATACCACTAAAAACTTCAGGGTCTAGTCCTTTATATTTTGTAAATACAAAAGGATTTTGTACTGTAGCCGAAATGCGTCCACCGGATATAAATCCGATTTTATCAAATGAATATCCAACAGTTATGTTGTCAATTCGCAGGAAAGATGCATTTTGTACGTAATAGTCCGACATAAAGGTAATTCCGCTTCCACCTGTGAAATTGGTGTCAAAAGCCGACATAACTTTATTTTCGAAAAAGCCAAGTGGTGACCACACTCCATTGGGTCCAACATTCATTCTTTCTGCTGCAACAGCGTTATAAACGTAATTTCCGATGTTGGCACGGGCTGAGATTCCAAAATCGATTTTTTTGTAAATTAATTTTGAGGAAAGACCCATAATGTAATCAGGAGAAGATTTATGGAAGAAATATTTATCTTCTTCGTTTATCTTGTGGTCCCCATTTCTGTCAACGTATAATCCCTCGATTGGTTTGCCTTCACTGTTATATACTTGTTGATAAACGTAGAACGAGTTGGCGGGAAAACCAACAGCGTGGGCTTGAACAGAACCTTGAAAAATTCCTCCGGTTGGGACATAATATCCTTGTTGGTCGCCGGTCGTTAATTTTGTAATTTCGTTCCTGTTTGTAGTTAAGTTGTAGTTAAGATCCCAACTTAAATCTTTATTGTCGATCAATCTACCATTTAACATTAATTCAACGCCCTTGTTATTTAACGATCCGATATTTTGCAAAACTTTATTCCTGAAATTTGTTCCTGCAGGGATTGGTGTAACATTGATTAAATCGTTTGTTTCTCGGTAGTAATAATCGAGGGATGCCGAAAATCTGTTGTTCAAAATACTTATGTCGAATCCGGCATTATAAGTTGTTGTCTCTTCCCATTTTAAGTTAGGATTGTATGCGTCCGGACGGGATGTTGGATAGTACTCGTCTCCAAAAGGATAATAGGCCCCATCTCTGTTTATGGTATAAACGGGTAAATACGGAAAATCTGATCCGATGTCTTGTTGCCCGGTCTTTCCATATCCTAAACGCAATTTCATATCGGAAATTAAATTATTGTCGGCTAAAAAAACTTCGTTTTTCATTCTCCAAGCGAAAGCAAAAGAAGGGAAAACACTCCATCGGTTCTCGGGAGAAAAACGCGAAGATCCGTCCGATCTTACGGTGGCGGTAAACATATATTTATCCATAATCGAGTAGTTGGCGCGTCCGAAAAATGACACTAACTGATTATGTGTGGCCCAGTTTATGACATCAGATTGATAAATATAATCGGGTTTAGTAATAGATTCTCCATAATAACTACCTTCGCGATGGAATCGTTGCCATTCATAACCTCCCATTATGTCGAAATTTTGATTATTAAAGTTTTTGGTATATTGAAGGTATGTGCTGAGCTGTCTATTCCATTTGTCTTGAATCGTATATCCGTCATAACCTCCACCAATGAAATTGGTTGACGATGTTGGTGAAATCCAAGTAGTTTGCTTGCCGTGCGAAATATCGGTACCTAAGGTCAGGTGTGCTCGAAGATCACGCAAAAAAGGCATTTTGTAGTCTATGTCAATATTGCCCATTAAATCCCATGCTTTTGATCTGTCATTTCTTTTATCTAACAATGCAACGGGATTGCGAGGAGCATCAGAATTGAGAGATTTAAAGGTACCGTCGTCATTGTATGTCGCCCATTCAAAATATCCTTCAGTCTGAGAAACAAAAGGTTCATCGTCTGATTTTACGGGATGGGTTGGATCAAATCTTACAGCGTTGCCGACTGCACCGGTATCTGCAAAGCGATTTTTTATGTACATTCCTTTAACGTTGAAGTTTATCTTTAAATCGTCATCCAACAACGAAGGATTTAGATTTAAGGAACCTGTCAAACGATCAAGTTTGGATGTTTTGATTATACCTTGCTGACCTGTATATCCTATCGAAGCCCTATAAGGTATATTTTTGTATCCTCCCGAAATATTTAAATTATGATCTGTTCCTATGGCCGTTCTGTAAATTTGTTTTTGCCAATCTGTATTTTCCTCTCCCAACTTGCTTAAAATTTCCGTATCCCCGGCGTAGAGTAGGTTGGCATATTCCCGGTATTGATCTCCGTTCATGACATCAATGTAGTTTCGAGGAGTGCTTACATTAAAATTACCGTTATAAGATAATTTCGGTTTCATTCCTACTAATCCTTTTTTAGTCTGGATAAGAATTACGCCGTTCGATGCCCTCGATCCGTAAATGGCTGTTGCTGAAGCGTCTTTTAGAACAGTAAAACTCTCAATATCATTGGGATTAATAGTGCTCAAAAAGTTTGAAACGCCTTGTATGCCATTATTGTCGATAGCTAAACCGTCAACTACGATCAATGGATCGTTGCTGGCATTCAACGATGACCCTCCTCGAATTCTTATAGTTGCACCATCTCCCGGAGCACCACCGTTTGGAGTGACTACTACGCCGGCAATCTTTCCTGTAATCATGTCTTGTGCATTTACAGTTAGACCTTTATTCATTTGGTCTGGTTTGATTGCTATTACTGATCCTGTAGCGTCGTTTTTTCTTACAGTTCCATATCCTATCACTACCACTTCCTCCAATACCTCCGTGTCTTCGTGTAAAACGATTTGGATGTTTGTGCGATTTTCGATGGGTATGATCTCCGACTTGTAGCCAATGTAGCTCACTTCAAGTACACCATTGCCGGGGACTTGAAGTGTGAAATTGCCATTCATGTCGGAAGCCGTTCCCACGGTAGTTCCCTGTAAAAGAATTGTGGCTCCGATGATCGGTTCGCCGTTCACATCTCTTACCGTACCTTTCACGATTGTTTGGCCGGTTTGGGCAATTGCCGAAACTGCCATTAACAGTCCTATCATTGACAATAAGACTGTCTTCATACTTTTTTTGAATTTTAAAACCATGTTGCTAACGTTATTAGATTACTGAATCAAATAATTTTTCATTTTCTCTATATGTATTTAGAATGAGTATTTAATTTAATAACGTAATGAAGGTTAAAATGTTTCATTATTCTATTAAACTTTACTTTCACTACAAATGTATGGGAGTCGAAGGTATCAATATGAAAAAAAAATGATAAATCGTCATTTTTTAACATGCAATCGTTTGCATCCAAATGATGAGTGTAAATAATACTATTATAGATATTTGTCTTTATTTATTGCTCAACGGGTTTAAAGAGTTTTGAACATTTAATAACTCTCACGACTTTCAAAATGATTCATTTCAGTTTCTTCCATCTTGTTCAGCCTAATTTATCTGTAACGGATATCTCTATAATTTGACTATTTTGTGATAAATAAAATGAGATTATCTCAAGATACTTTTGGATTGATTCAAAAAAATAATCTTGTGTTTTGTGATTAAATATTTGATATATAGTATCTTGGTAATTATAAAATGGGTGTTGATAACTTTTTTGAAAAAAAATGTGTAGAAATGTGGGGGAAAGTGGATTATTTTGTACTTTTACGACGTTGAAAGTTGTAAATCAATGATAAAATAATTTACAGAATGCAGTTTTTGGGAAATATGGAAGCCAAAACAGATGCCAAAGGACGTGTCTTTGTTCCGGCATGTTTTCGGAAAACCCTGCAAAACGCAGGAGAAGATTACCTTGTGCTTCGTAAGGATATTTTTCAGGACTGTCTTGTGTTGTATCCCGGTTCGGTGTGGGAAAAAGAAATAGAGGCACTGCGCCGCAGATTGAATAAATGGAATAGTGGTCAACAGCAGATTTTCAG
>Ga0255344_1002719_pt1 | contig 20688 bp, 18 predicted proteins | sample wastewater_treat_5_FD_192414 | JGI IMG/M metagenome (GOLD analysis project Ga0255344, IMG submission 192414) | Wastewater microbial communities from Lulu Island WWTP, Vancouver, Canada - plant18 | ecosystem: Engineered > WWTP > Wastewater > Unclassified | place: Canada: Vancouver, British... | reverse complement strand
ATCAGCTACTAATTCAGGGAAAATTTTAGTTTTTTCGTTGACTTCTTTATTTTTATTTGAATTAGGTTTTGAACCAGATTTTATTTCGTAATTAAAAATTCTTCCCGAACTTAACACAACAATTGCAAGAGCAACAATAAGCAATAATATTTTGAATACTTTTTTCATACTTACACAAAACTAAATAATAAAAATACAAGGTTTTTTATTTAATGAAATATTTATTTTTTTCCAATCAGCAACTTTTTTGCGAATTATCATTTCATCTTCACAAGAAATATTTGAAGCTACACACAAATAAGTTTCAGGATTTAATGTAGAAAGTAAATCACTTAATAATTTATCATTTCTAAATGGTGTATCCATAAAAATTTGTGACTGATTTTCTTTGCGAGAACGAGCTTCTAAGCTTTTTATTTTAGAAATCTTTTGAGAATTATCAATAGGTAAATAACCATTAAAAGCAAAATTCTGACCATTCATTCCCGAAGCCATTAATGCCATAAAAATTGAAGAAGGACCAGAAAGTGGTTTTACTCTTATATTTTTTTTATGAGCTAATTGTACTATTAAGTTTCCTGGGTCAGCAACACAAGGCAAACCAGCTTCACTCAACAAACCTATATCTAAACCTTGTTCAGAAACTTTTAAATAATCTTCAATTTGCTCAATTTCTGTATGTTTATTCAACTCATAAAAAGTTAAATCATCAATAACAAAATCTTTTGACAAACTTCTTAAAAACCTTCTTGCATTGCGAATATCTTCAACAATAAAATGTCTAATATGAGAAATTTGAGAATATAAATTCTTTGGCAAAACATCATCAACATCTGTTGCACCAATCAAATTAGGAATTAAATATAGACAAGATTTAAAGTTCATTTCTTTTATCATTATTTTGCAAAGTTAAAATAAAACTTAGTTAAAAAACTATTTTTACCTATCATTAATATTTCGCTTAACAATATTTTTACTAAATTTGTATCAAAATATTTATGAAAGCAATTATTTTAGGTACAGGAACTTCGCTTGGCGTGCCAGTTATTGGGTGCAAGTGCGAAGTATGCACTTCAACAAACAGCAAAGACAAAAGACTTAGAACCTCAATTTTTCTAAAATTAGATAATACAAATATTATTATAGATGCAGGACCTGATTTTAGGCAACAAGTGCTAAGAGAAAATATCACAAAAATTGATGCTGTCCTAATTACTCACGAACATCGCGACCATATTGGTGGTTTGGACGACCTAAGACCTTTCAGCTATTTGTTAAACTCGGCAATACCAATTTACGCCGAAAAAAGAGTTGCCGATGCAATTATAAATGAATTCTCCTACTCTTTTAATACAAATTATCCTGGAATTCCAAAATTTGAAATAAATACAATTTCTGAAGAAAAATTTAAAATAAACGACATAGAAATTCTTCCAATTAGAGCAATGCAAGGGAAACTACCAATTCTTGGTTTTAGAATTAATGATTTTGTTTACATTACAGATGCTAGCTTTATTTCTGAAAAAGAGCTTAAAAAAATTGAAGATTGCAAAATTCTCATAATCAATGCATTGAGGCATGAAAAACATGATAAACATTTTTCTTTAGACGAAGCTATAAACATAGCTCAAAGTACAAAAGCCGAACAAGTTTATTTAACACATATCAGTTGTTCTATGGGTTTATACGATAAAATAAATTCTGAATTGCCCGAAAAAATTCAATTAGCCTACGATGGATTACAAATAAATTTTTAGAACAACACAAAAGCTTTGCTAATCATATCATACTTGTTGTTTTAACTTTTTTCTAAGTATTATAAAATTCAAATATTATTGTATAAACAAAAACTTTTATTAAATTTGTGCATAAATAAATTAATATTAAAATTAAATAAAATCTGAATTTATGAAAAAGTTTTTACTTGGATTATTAGCAATTTCGTTTTTAAGCGTATCGGTAATTGCTCAAGACGACACTGAGAAAAAAGATGAATCTTATGTATTCACCTTAAAAAAAGAAGTTAAAACAACACCTGTAAAAGACCAATACAGAGCTGGTACTTGCTGGAGCTATAGTGGTTTAGCATTTATTGAATCTGAACTTTTACGCCTTGGCAAACCAGAAATCGACCTTGCAGAACTTTTTATTGTACGTTATACTTACAACGACAAAGCTGAAAAGTATGTAAGAATGCATGGCGAAATTAATTTTAGTGGTGGTGGTGCTTTCCATGATGTGTTTAATGTAATTAAAAAACATGGAATTGTTCCTGAAGATGTTTACACAGGCTTAAACTATGGCGAAACTAATCATGTTCACGGTGAATTAGATGCTGTTTTAAAAGGCTATGTTGACGCTGTTATTAAAAATGGTAATAAAAAACTTTCTACAGCTTGGCTAAGAGGCTACAACGGCATTTTAGATGCTTATCTTGGCGAAGTTCCAGAAGAGTTTACTTATGAAGGTAAAAAATACACTCCACAATCATTTGCAGAATATTTAGGAATAAATACTGATGATTATATAAATATTACTTCATATACACATCATCCATTTTATGAAAAATTTATTCTTGAAATTCCTGACAACTGGGCTTGGGGAACTGCTTACAACTTACCTATTGACGAAATGATGCAAGTTTTAGACAATGCTATTAACAACGATTTTACAGTATGCTGGGGTTCTGATGTTAGCGAAAAAGGATTCAAATGGACAAGAGGTTTTGCTGTAATTCCAGAAGAAGACAGACCTGACTTAGATGGTTTAGAAAGAGATAAATGGGAAAAACTTTCTGCAAGAGAAAAAGAAAGTCTTTTATATGCTTTAGACAAACCAGTTCCTGAAAAAACTATTACTCAAGAAATGAGACAAGAAGCTTTTGACAATTACCTTACTACAGACGACCACGGAATGTTGATTTGTGGAATGGGTACAGATCAAAACGGCACAAAATATTATTATGTAAAAAACTCTTGGGCAGCAAGCAACGAGTATGATGGATATTTTTATGCTTCAGAAAGTTTTGTAAAATATAAAACTATGAATATAGTTGTTCATAAAGATGCTATTCCGAAAGATCTAAAAAAGAAAATGGGAATTAAGTAAGACGATGCTTCAGGAGTGTCAAACTGCTGGCCTGAGTTTATAAAGTTAAAAGTTCATAAAGTTTTTAAAGTCGGTTTTATAACAAAATGTGTCAACTTTTCTTAGGACGCGACATTTTTGAATTTTATATTTTGGTTTACTTTTACGAAGGCATTTAATTATAATACCTATGCCCGAACAACAAGACATAGAATATAAAAGTGCCTGGCACGATGACTACCTGAAATGGATTTGCGGCTTTGCAAACGCACAAGGTGGTACTATTTACATTGGTAAAGACGATAATGGAAATGTTGTAGGCATTAATGATTACAAAAAATTAATGGACGACATTCCAAACAAAATTCGCAATTGTATGGGAATTACAGTTGAGGTAAACCTGCACGAAGAAAACGAAATGTATTACATTAAAATTGTTACACCGCCTTATTCCGTTCCTATCTCATTACGTGGTAGATACTACTACCGTATCGGAAGCACCAAACAGGAATTAACAGGGACTTCGCTTAATGAATTTTTATTAAAGAAATCGGGCAAAACCTGGGACGATGTTGTTGAACCACGTGCTACATTAGATGATATTGACGAAACAGCAGTAGCCAAATTTTTGGTAATGGCAAAAGAAAAGGGACGTTTACCCGAAGTAGACGGATTATCAACTGAACAACTTTTTGACAAACTGCGTTTAATAGAAAACGGACAAATAAAACGTGCAGCTTTGATTTTATTTGGCAAAGACCCTGGCAAATTCTATCCGAGTATTAATGTTAGAATTGGTCGTTTTAAAGATGAGTTGAATTTAATTTTTCAGGAAAGTGAGGAAGGTAATATTATCAATTTGTATCAAGCAGTTTTAAATCAAATCAATCATAAATTTATTATCAAAAACATTTCTTTTGAGGGAATGCATCGTATCGAAACACCAGAATATCCTAGAGAAGCAATGCGTGAAGCTATTTTAAACGCTTTGGTACATCGCAATTATATGGGCGTTCATACGCAAATTCGTGTTTATGATGATAAAATTTCTTTCTGGAATGATGGTGGATTACAAAGTCCGTTAACTGTTGAATCGTTAAAACGACCACACTCATCACGACCAAGAAATGTTTTGATTGCTGATGTTTGTTTTAAAGGCGGTTTAATTGACGCTTGGGGACGTGGCACAATTAAAATTATGGAAACCTGCAAACAAGCAGGACTTCCTGAACCCGAAATAATTGAACTGGACGGAGGTTTGTTGGTAACAATGTTTAAAAACAAATTGACAAAAGAACAACTTATCAAACTTGGATTAAACAAGAGACAACTAAAAGCGGTTGAGTATGTAAAAGAGAAAGGAAAAATTACGAATAAGGAATATCAAAAGTTAAATGGTGTTTCTAAAGTAACTGCATATAGGGATTTGACAGAACTTATTGAACAATATAAACTTTTTGAACGAAAAGGAGATATTGGGGCAGGAACGAGTTACTTTTTAATTGGTTCATAATTGGTTCAATTGGTTCATTAATAGTTCTTTAATAGAAAGAAAAGATAACATCTAATAAATAACGCAACGCTATTTCTAAACACATTATCAAATTCGTACAAAGTCAACCCCCTACTGCTTAAATTCTTCCTCGCTAATCTCACAAATTTGTCTCTTCCAAAAAAAGTTTTCATATTATTATGGAAATTCAACTTTAAAAACTTTACAAACTTTCAACTAATTATCCTACACAAAATCAACTTTTATATATTACTATCTTTCTCAACCTCCCATGAATATGGTTTTTTAAAAGTTTTAAGTGTTTTTAATTCTTTTATATCGAGGTCTCGCCAAACAACTTTTTTCTTGTCAGAATCAATATGACCTTCAGTTGCCTTTATTTTTTTGTAAGAAAATTAAAACTTCTTTCTCCGAATTCGCCTGTAGCACGATGCACATAGTAGTCATCAGCACCAATAAGAGTAAATTCATTGTTTTGATAGCGGAATTTATACGAACTTGTTGACGAGCCATAACTTCCCATAGTAGCAAAAAACTCAAATTCGATTTTAAGTACACCTTTGTTACTGATAGACATTCCAACATATGGATCTGTCATGTTAGGATTATCGTGAGGTAATATAAAACTTTCACTTTTTTCTGCTAAGTTGTATAAATTTGATTCATTATCATAAAAAAGAATTAACAACATTCTTGGTTGTGCTAAATCTGCATATTCGTCAAGCATGACGCTATCTATGTGCTGAATAACTAAAACTAAATCTTTATAGCTATCCTTATTTAAATCGCCTTGTACAGAATCTAATAACATCCAACCTTATGGAATAAAGTTTTCAACATCTTTTCCCTGCGCATTAATGCTAGGGTACGAAAAGTCCTGACCATATGCAAACCCAAATGTCAGCACAAATAATACTGTAATATTTTTTTTCATTTTATTGCTTATTTTTTTGTTTTCCACAAACTTATAAATTTTATTTTTATAAACATAACAAAATAAGTACCATTTTTTATTAAAAATTATTTGTTAATTACTTTGGGATAAAAATTTTGTATTTAATTTTTTAATTGCTGCATTTAAGTTAATTTTATAGCCTTGCGTTTTTTTGAAAAAGATTTTAGAAAATGATTGATTTTACACACTTACACGTCCACTCACAGTACTCTATTTTAGATGGAGCAGCATCAATTAATGCCTTAGTAAAAAAAACTAAAGATAGCGGAATGACTTCTTTAGCTTTAACCGACCATGGTACTTTATTAGGAATTAAAGAATTTCATGAAGTTTGCCTAAAAAATGGCATAAAACCAATCTTAGGTTGTGAAGCTTATGTTGCAAGAAAAAGCATTCATGACAAATACGACAAAGAAGATTTGTCTGGGAACCACTTGGTTATTTTAGTTAAAAACCTAACTGGTTACTATAATTTATTAAAATTAATGTCTATTGCAAGCACAGATGGCTTTTATCAAAGACCTAGAATTGACAAAGAATTGTTAGAACAATATAAAGAAGGTTTAATTGTTTCGTCTGCTTGTTTGGGTGGTGAAATTCCAAGACTTATAGATAATGATAGAATTGATGAAGCTAAAGAAGTAATTTTATGGTATAAAGAGGTTTTTGCAGATGATTTTTACTTAGAAATCATGTATCATCCAAGCGAAAATCCAGAACAGAAATTCAATGTTTCAGACAAACAATTAAAAGTAAATAAAAAAATACTTGAACTTGGTAAAGAACTTGATGTTAAAGTAATTGCTACAAACGACGTGCATTTCACCAACGAAGAAGATGCCGAAGCACATGATGTATTAATTTGCTTAACTACTAATGCTGATTTTGACGACCCTGACCGTTTAAGATATACACGACAAGAATGGTTAAAAACTCCAGAAGAGATGTTGGCTCTGTTTCCAAACAATCCCGAAACTCTATCAAACACAATGGAAATTGCCGACAAAATAGAAATTTATGAAATCAACAGCGACCCCATTATGCCAGAGTTTCCAATTCCCGAAGAGTTTGGAACTATTGAACAATGGAAAGAAAAATACACAGAACAAGATCTAATTAAAGAATTTACTGAAGATAGATATAATGCTTTGCACGGCTACGATGCTGTTTTAAGAATAAAATTTGAATCTGATTATTTAACACACTTAGTATTAATAGGTGCAAAAGAAAGATATGGCGAAAACTATTCTGAAGAAATAAAAGAGAGAATAGATTTTGAACTCAACACAATAAAAACCATGGGTTTTCCTGGATATTTCCTTATTGTTCAGGATTTTATTGCAGCAGCAAGAAAAATGGGAGTTTTTGTGGGAAAAGGTAGAGGTTCGGCAGCTGGCTCGGTAGTAGCATATTGTACAAAAATTACTGATGTTGACCCAATAGAGTTTAATTTACTTTTTGAGAGATTTTTAAACCCTGACAGAATTTCGATGCCTGACGTGGATATTGACTTCGACGATGATGGAAGAGCTTTAGTAATTGATTACGTTACAGAAAAATATGGACAAGAAAAAGTAGCTCACATTTGTACTATTGGAACTATGAAAGCAAAAGGAGCTTTAAGAGATGTATCAAGGATATTGGGCATACCACTTCCAACAGTAAATGCTCTAACTAAAAAAATTCCAACTTTAGGCTCTTTAAGCAATGCTTATGAAATAATATTAGAAACAGAACAAAAAACAGGCTCTATCGATAAAGCCATAGCAGCTATAGAAAAAGATTACAAAACAGCTATAAATGAAGATAATGACAAAGAAGCTAATATTTTAAACACAAGACTTATAATTGCTCAAGAAATAAAAAGTGCAAGAGAAGTAAATAATGAAAAATTGCTGAAAGCTATTGCTATTGCATGTACATTAGAAGGCTCTGTAAGGCAAACAGGAGTACATGCTTGCGGAATGTTAATAGGAAAAAACAATCTTGAAAATCACATTCCATTAATGAGGGTTAAAGATGATTCTAAACTCTATGCTACACAATACGAAGGAAGTTATGTTGAATCTATTGGGCTATTAAAAATGGACTTTTTAGGTTTAAGAACTTTATCAATCATAAAAGAAACACTAAAAAATATTGAAATATCTAGAAAAGAAAAAATTAGTGTTGATAATTTACCATTAGACGATAAAAAAACTTTAGAAATTTTCAAAACAGGAGCAACAACTGCGATATTCCAATTTGAGTCGGAAGGTATGAAATCTCATTTACGTTCTTTAAAGCCCAATCACTTTAATGATTTAGTTGCTATGAACGCTCTGTACCGTCCTGGTCCAATGGAATATATAAAAGATTACATTGACAGAAAACATGGAATCCAGCACACAGAATATGACCACCCAATAATGGAGAAATTTTTGAAAGACACTTACGGAATCACAGTTTTCCAAGAACAGGTAATGTTACAGGCAAGAGCACTTGCTAATTTTACTAGAGGTGAATCTGACAGTCTGAGAAAAGCAATGGGAAAAAAATTAAGTGCTGAAATGGAAAAATACCATCAAAAGTTTATTGAAGGCTGTAAAAGTAATCCCCAATTTATTGAAGGCTGTAAAGTTGTTAAAAAGGACCCTGATGAATTAATAGATAAGATTTGGAAAGACTGGTCTAATTTTGCTAAATACGCATTTAATAAATCTCACTCTGTATGCTATGCTCACATCGCATTTCAAACTGCATATCTAAAAGCACACTATCCAGCCGAATTTATGGCAGCCAACCTCACACGCAATATTTCTGAAATGGACAAAATAACCGTGCAAATGGAAGAATGCAGAAGAATGAAAATCAAAGTATTAGGTCCTGATGTAAACGAATCTTATAATGATTTTACTGTAAACAAAAAAGGAAATATTAGATTTGGATTACAAGGCATTAAAAATGTTGGAACTAATGCAGTTGCAAATATTATTGAAGAAAGAGAAAAAAATGGAGCATACAAAGACATATTTGATTTTGTTTCAAGAGTAAATCTAAATGCTGTAAATAAGAAAAACATAGAAGCCTTAGTTCATGGCGGTGCTTTAGATTGCTTTAGCGAACTTCAAAGAGTTCAATATTTTATTGGAACTAATGGTTTTGATAGTTTTATTGAAGAACTTATTAGATTTGGCAATAACATGCAAAACTCTGCACCTGCTTCCACTACTCTATTTGGCGACAGTTTTGCTATTGAAGTTAAAAAACCTGAAATTCCAATTTTGCCAGAAGTAAATATCTTTGAAGTTTTAAAAAACGAAAAAGAACATATAGGCATGTATTTGTCAGGACACCCATTAGATCCATTCAAATTTATTATTAATAATTATAAAACTATACCACTAATAGAATTAGAAAATGAAGATAATAAGAAAAGGTTTGCAAATATAAAAGTTGCTGGTTACATTACAGATGTTACTGAAAGGTTGAGCAAAACTGGAAACCCTTACGCAAAAATTACTATGATAGATTATTCTTCAACTTTTTCTTTTTCAGTATTTGGGAAAAAATATGCAGAACTAAAAAGTTATTTTGTAAAAGGATATGCCATTCTTATGAACTGTGGCTTTGAGGAAAAAACACATGAACCAGGACTAAGGTTTAATGTTTATAAAATAAACTTACTTGCTAATATGAAAAATGATTTTTTCAATGAACTTATACTAAAACTTCCAACTGAAAATATTACTGAAGAATTTATTTCGGAATTTTTAAAAGTTTTAAAATCTTCTAAAGGAAAAATTACATTAAGTTTATCGCTAGAAGATAAGAAAAACAAATCAGAAGTTACTGTTTTTTCGAGAAATCACCAAATAAAACTAAGCGACAAACTAATAGAATATTTGGAAAGCAATAAATATTTTAACTATATCAAACTTAATTGAGTTTATTTATTTTTATTAAAATAATTTAAACAAGAGCTAAAAAAAATTGTTAAAGTTTAAATTTAATATTATTTTTAGTTTTTTATTAAAACATTTTCTTATATTAGCAACTTAATTTAAATTTAAAAGACTATGGCATTAGAAATTACTGAAAAAAATTTTGACGAATTAGTAGTTAATACCGACAAGCCCGTTGTTTTAGATTTTTGGGCAGAATGGTGTGGACCATGTAGAATGATTGCACCTCTAATTGAAGAAATGCACAACGAATATGGTGATAAAGCTGTTATTGGAAAAGTTGATGTTGACAGCAACAATAGTATAGCAGTAAAATATGGAATTAGAAATATTCCAACTATTTTATTCTTAAAAGATGGAGAAGTTGTTGACAAAGTTGTTGGAGCAGTTCCAAAAGCCACTTTAACAGCAAAATTAGACGCACTTTTATAAAATAAAATTGAGAGATAAATTCTCTCTCTGTTATAAAAATGACTATAAACGAAATTCAAGACGAAATTATCCAAGAATTTGAAGTTTTCGACGATTGGATGGATAGATATGCACTTTTGATTGAAATTGGAAAAGAATTAGCTGAGATGCCTTCTGAATACAAAACAGATCAAAACTTAATTAGTGGCTGTCAATCAAATGTTTGGTTTCATGCAGAATTTAAAGAAGGAAAAATATATTTCACTGCTGATAGTGATGCTGTTATCACAAAAGGAATTGCTGCATTATTAATTAGAGTTTTATCAGAAAGAACTCCAAAAGAAATTTTAGAAACAGACTTATATTTTATTAAGAAAACCGGACTACAACAACATCTATCTCCTACTCGTTCTAATGGACTACTGTCAATGATAAAGCAACTTAAATTATATGCAATGGCATTTAATGCATTAAAATAACGAATTGTGGACAAAATTACTGAAATTGAAATAAATATTGTCGAAAATTTAAAAACAGTTTACGACCCTGAAATTGCAATAAATGTTTACGATCTTGGCTTAATTTATAGAATAGATGTAAACAGCGATTATGATGTAGATGTTGACATGACACTTACTGCACCAAATTGCCCAATGGCTGACGACATAATAAAAAATGTTAACGATGCTATAAAAAACGTTGAAAATGTTAGAAGTGTAAACATAAATTTAGTTTTCGACCCACCATGGTCAAAAGATATGCTCAGTGATGAAGCTTTATTAGAATTAGGTTTATTATAATTTTTTAATAAAATTAAAAAAAGTATTTTAATAATATATTTGTAAAAAATTAAAACTTATGGCTTTTTTTGGATTATTTGGTAAAGAAAAAAAAGAAAATTTAGACCAAGGTTTAGAAAAAACCCGAAGCTCTATTTTTAGCAAACTCAATAGATTAATTTTTAGTAAATCTAAAATAGATGACGATGTTCTTGATGAATTAGAAGAAATATTAATAAGTTCTGATGTCGGAGTTGAAACGACTGTTAGAATTATTGAAAAAATTCAAGAAAATGTAAAAAAAGAAAAATATCAAAGCTCTGAGGAGTTAGATGAAATTTTACGTAGTACAATAGCTTCATTATTAGAAGAAAACGAAACCAATCAAACTGATGAAGATGAGATTTTCAACTCCGCTAAACCTTATGTAATTATGGTAGTTGGAGTAAATGGAGTAGGAAAAACCACAACTATAGGAAAATTAGCTTATAAATTTAAGAATGCAGGTAAATCTGTATATATAGGTGCAGCCGACACTTTTAGAGCCGCAGCTATAGACCAGCTTCAAATTTGGGCAGATAGAGTTGGTGTTCCAATGATTAGACAAGATATGGGTTCTGATCCAGCATCTGTTGCTTTTGATACTCTTAGTGCTGCAAAAAAAGCCGAAGCTGATGTAGTAATAATTGATACAGCAGGACGACTTCATAATAAAATTAACTTAATGAACGAATTAACGAAAATCAAAAGAGTTATGCAAAAAGTTATCGAAGATGCCCCACACGAAGTGCTACTAATAATTGACGGTTCAACAGGTCAAAACGCTTACGAACAAGCAAAGCAGTTTACAAAAGCAACAGAGGTTACAGCATTAGCAGTTACAAAATTAGACGGAACAGCAAAAGGTGGAGTAGTAATTGGAATATCCGACCAGTTTAAAATTCCTGTAAAATATATTGGAATTGGTGAAGGAATAGAAGATTTGCAAATATTTGACAAAAAAGAATTTGTTAATTCATTATTTAAAAAATAGATTAAACCTATAATTACCAGCAAGTTGGATATTAAAAATTAAATGTTAATATAAAAAATGAAAAAAATAATTGTATATTGAAAAAAAAAACTTACTTTTGAAAAATTATTATAATAGGTAATTAATATAAAATATAAATAAAAATAAAAAGGGAAATATGAAAAAATTTGGTTTAAAAATAGTTGTACTAATCGCTTTTGTTAGCTTAATTAACTATTCGGGCTTCAGTCAAAACAATTCAAGTAAAGTTTCAGTTGAAACAGCTATTGCAATTAGCAAAAACTTTATGCCATCTGCGAGCAAATCTGGAATTAATGCAGAAATTAAATCAATTTCTAGCATAAAAAACAGTAATGACCAAGAAAAAATACATGTTTTAAACTTTGCTAATGGTGGTTTTATGTTGGTTAGTAGTGATAATAGATCTGTTCCTGTTTTAGCGTTTTCTGATGAAGGTGAATTTAATTTTAACGAAAACACTGCTCCTGCAACAAAAATGTGGATTAATCAATATTTAAGACAATTAGATTATATTGAAGAAAACAATGTTCAAGCTACAGAACAAATACAACAACTTTGGGCAGATATGCTTAATGGTAATTACCAAAGTAGCACTAAAAAAGTAGATCAATTAGTGTTAACAAAATGGAATCAAGATTGGCCATATAACATGTTTACACCAGAACATCCAGAAGGCAACAATGGTCACACTTATACTGGATGTGTTGCTACAGCAATGGCTCAAATAATGAAATATTGGGAATATCCTGATACTGCTAAAGGTGTTGTTAACTACCATTGGGGCGATTATTACGAAGTTGATTTGAATAAAGAATCTTATGATTACAGTTTAATGCCAAACTTTTTTATGCCAAACTCTACTCAACAACAAAAAGAAGAAGTTGCTAGACTAATGTTCCACTGTGGAATAGCTGTTCATATGGATTATGGACACGAAAGTTCTGGTTCTCAAACAGTTTATGCTTGGCAAGCTTTTAAAGAAAACTTTAAATACAGATCAGGCTCATATTTCACATATAAAGAAACAATGTCTGATGCAGAATGGAAATTCAGACTTAAATACGACTTAGACTTAGGCAGACCAATAATGTATGCTGGTGTTAGTGAAGAAGAAGGTGGTCATGCTTTCATATGCGATGGATATAGAGATACATCTTTCTTTAGATTTAACTGGGGATGGGGAGGTTCAAAAGACGGATTCTATTATTTAGACAAAATTAATCCACAAATGGAATTCCCTTTTGCACAATCTGCAATTCTTGAACTTGCACCTCACGGAGCTGATTTTTGTAAACAAAACATAGTAATGACATTACCTTCTTACTCATTTGATGACGGTAGCGGACCAAACTTATATGCAAAAAATACAAACTGTAGCTGGTTAATTAATCCAGATATGACAAATGCAGACTTTTTAAGACTAACTTTTGACAGATTCGACTTAGCATCTGGTGATACTTTAAAAATTTGGAAAGGTAACCCAATAAACGGTCTAATTGAACTAGTAGGAGAATTTACTTACAATCCTGGTGAAGTAATTACTGAAGGCAATAAAATTTATTTAGAATTTACTACTGACGGACAAGCTCAAGCTCAAGGTTTTCAAGCTCACTATGAAGTTGTTGTGCTAGGAATTACTGAAAATACAAATGCTGTTTTAAAAGTATATCCAAATCCAACAACTAATATTTTACAAGTAGAAGGACTTCAAACAGAAAATATTCAAATCATGGATATTTCAGGAAAAATAGTATTAAATGCTAATGTCTCTGAAAAATCAATCGATGTTTCTTCTTTAAAACCAGGATTATATATTATTAAAGCAAATAATCAAGTTGCTAGATTTATTAAAGAATAATAATTGTAAAGTTCAAATATAAAAAAATCGGATATTTAATTCAATATCCGATTTTTTTTTTTGTAGTTATTTGCTACTATCATCTCATCAAAAATTTATCACCTGTATTATCTATAAGAGTTTTCTTCCACTCATCGGAATATCCTGGCCAAATAATTTTTTTTGGATAGCCCCATGGATTTCGTAAAAACTCACCATTTTCTTCGGGCTTAACGTTTCCATCTAAATATTTAACCAACAGAAAGTTATTAAATTCTTTCCAATAATCAACTAAAGAATTTGCGGTATTGCAAGAATATTCTGTTAAAAATTCAGCTGCTTTTTCTGGTGATTGTTTATATAATTTTAGAGCCGTCTCATCAATAATATTCACATATTCAACATATTTATTTTCTAAAAATGACTGATGTTTTTCAATTTCTGGCATTACTCTATTGTAAAATAAATATTTAAAATGTGCTAATCTATTAAACACCCAAAAAGCTGCATCGTCTTTATAAGTTAAAATATCTCCATATCCTTCAGCCCATTTTTCGGCAGGTTTTGTTATTCCAACATAAAAAGGAGTATATACACATGAACCCGCATCATCAACACCTAACCAATAAATCCCTCCAATTTCGTTTGGTAACCACGAACGCATTTGAGCTACAAAAGAAAAACCTGTTTGTTGAGTTACAGTTACTCTTTCATTCAAATATTCTTTTCCTTCATATTTAAAAGTTAAAGGTCGCCAACGATAAGGCATACCCGAAGGCTCTGCTCCTATGTCTTTTGTCATATCTAATTCTGTGCCTTGCATATAATTTCTAAAAAATTTGAATAAGTCTAATTGACTTAATTTGCGATTTGGCTTAATATATAATGGAAGCCTATTCTCCAAATCGTTACCGCAGGCTATATCCCAATATTTTGCCATATCATCACTTATTTCGTTAAACATAGCCCAGACTCTAAGTTCGCAACCTCTTGCTGCACTATAATTAATAGGTGCATAAGCTTGTGAAAATGAAAAATCTTCATCTTTTCCTGAAAAATATTTTTTATCTCTAGCAAAACTAATTACATCATGAGAATAAACTACTTCAATATGTTCGTCAAAGATTTTATCTAAATTTTTACATGAAATAGAATTTTTCATATTTTCCAACGGAAAGTTTGTAATTCTAGAATGATTTGCATGAGCTGAAACATAACCTTCTGGAATTTTTATTGCAACACAAACAATTCCTTTATTTTTATTCACATATTTTTTTTGTTTTTTATCATATACCTGCTCCACTCCTTTTCCAACAAGTTCTACAATCCACACTTCATTAGGATCAGCAATTGAAAAAGTTTCACCACTACTTGCATAACCATATTCATTAAATAATTCTATCATTATTTTAATTGCTTCTCTGGCAGTTTTTGCTCTTTCTAAAGCAATAAACATCATACTACCATAATCAATTATTCCAGTAGTATCAACTAATTCATCACGACCGCCGAAAGTAGTTTCACCAATTGCAAGTTGATGTTCATTCATAAAACCTACAACTTTATAAGTATGAGGCACTTGTGGAATTTTTCCTAAAGGTTTATTTGTACCTCTATCATAAATTATACGCATATTTCCTTTTTCCCAATCGGCTGCTGGTCGCCAATAAAGTTCACCATAACGAATATGAGAGTCGGCTGCATAAGAAATCATTGTGCTTCCATCAACAGAAGCAGTTTTTGTTACCAAATAATTTGTACAAGCATCACTAAAAAAAGGAGTGAAAATAAAAACTAAAACTATTAAAAGATAATTTTTCATAAAAATAAATTTAAGTTTACGAATATAACAAAATTAAAACTAAAACAACAAATTGTTTCTTATAAATATTATAGAATCTGATTTTTTAATCTCCATTCAAGAAATTTAAAAATTAGCTATTATTTGAATAAAAATTCTTATCTTTGTGTAAATTAAAAAAACTATAGGAGTTGCCAAAAACCCAAAAAGTGGAGGCATATTAAAAATTATTTAATTATGAGAAAAATTTTGTTATTTACCTTAGCCTTTAGCATTTTTTTTGTAGGCTGCAAAAAAGAAGGAGTTTATAACCCTAATAAAAAAATTAAACGAATTTATTACGAATATGGTTTAAATACTGGCACAAAAACCCTTTCGCAAGAATGGACTTGGGAAAAAGACAAGTTAGTTAAAATTAAACATTCTTTCTATACTGAGATATTATCTTATGATAATAAAAATCGACTGATAAAAATTCAAGATTTTGATTTTAATGATAGATACGAAATTATATACGATAAAAAACTAATAAGTAAGATTGAATATTACATAGGCAATTCGTTATGTCAAACAATGAATTTTAAGTATGATAAAGATAAAATTATTGAAATTACAATTAAGAATATTGATAATAACAAAATGCTTGAAAATAAATCAATTAAACCAGATAGTTTTATTTCAACAATTTTACCATTTAAGATACCAGATAAAGCTATGCGAACTAAATCTGCTATCTCGTCAACATATTTTTTAACTTTTGAATATGATGGAGATAATCTAAGTAAAGTAAAATATATTGACGATGACAATAGAGTAAGAGAATATAATTATGAAAATTATGATAAATATAAAAACCCATTTTATTCTAGCCGTTTTATATCAAATAATATAGAAAGCGGTTTTTCAAAAAATAATGTTGGAAAAATTACAACTACAACTATAGGAAATACTGTTAGAACAGCAGAATTTGAATATGTTTATGACGGAAAGTTTCCGATAGAAATTATTGAAAGAACAACTTATTCTGGTAGTGATTTAATTTGGATTTATAAAACATATTATGAGTACCAATAAATAAATTGCAATAACTCGATAGAAATAAAAAAACTGCCTCTATTCAAGGCAGTTTTTTTGTAATATTCTCATATAGTTAATATTTTGCTTAACTATATGGTTTTATTATTTAGTCTTATTTTTTTCTATAGGTAATACTCCGCCTGCCATTTCGCCAATAATATTAACTAAATCGCTACCTTCAGGAATTACAATTTTTGAATTATCTTTAAGAGCCTTTTCAATTGTTTCTAATTTTTTCAACAGTTGTGCATTTCCAACGAAGTATTGGTCTGCAGCTTCGTTAACCAATTTGATTGCTGAAGCTTCACCTTCTGCATATAAAATTTTTGCTTGTTTTACACCTTCAGCTTCTTTAATTTTTGCACGTTTTGTTCCGTCAGCAGAAATTTCAGCAGCTGTAGCAAAGTCGATAGCAGCAATTTTTTCGTTTTCAGCTTTTACAACTTTGTTCATTGTTTCTTGAACATCATGTGGAGGGTCGATTTGTTTTAACTCTGTTCTAACGATATCAATTCCCCAAGAACGAGTTTCATTACATAAAGTTTTGTGTAGTTCCGCATTTATTTTTCCTCTTTCACTATTTGCAGCTTTTAAAGTAAGAGTACCAATAATATTTCTTAATGTTGTACGAGCAAGGTTAACAATTTGCCATTGATAATTATTTACATTGTATTGAGAATTTTTAACGCTTTCTTCATCAAAATTTACTTTAAAATAAACTTGAGCGTCAACACTTGCGTTAAGATTATCATTTGTAATAATTTCTTGTGGCTGTGCATCAACCATTTGCTCTGTAATATTTACTCTATACATTTTATCAATCACAGGAATAATCCAATGAAATCCTGGTTTTGCAAATTTTCTATATTTTCCTAATCTTTCGATAAGTCCGCGATGAGTTGGTCTAACTATTTTTATTCCTGCAAAGAAAATCAACAGTACAATAGCACCAATAATAATAATAAGTTGAGTGTCCATAATTTTAAAATTTAATTGTTTATAATCCTACAAAGTTAAAAAAGTTTTTTTATTATTTAAGTGTCCCCTTTTATTAGGACAGTTTTTTTAATTTGTTAATATTTTATTTTTCAAAGAACTTAAATCTTTAACTTTGCAAAGTTAAAGATTTTTTTGAAACTTTCAAGTGTTTTACACAATTTTTTTAAATAATTTTTCAGGTGTTTGATAATCAAGTGATTGGTGTTTCCTTTCGCAATTATAACGGGCTTGGGCTAAAAGCTGGTGGGTAATAAATATCACTTAACTTGCCACTAGCACAAAAGTAAATAAAAAGCACGAAAGTTTAATAACCTACAACCGCCCACTTGATTTTAGCCCATGTTAGCGTTTCGTTGGTTCTTTTTCACTGGTCTCACTTTCAATACAAATTTGGCAATTCCTCCGCTGAGATATACGTGGTTAAACCAATAAGCGGAAAGTTTTTTGAATATCATTCTCTTTCTCAGTTTATAACTTTTGTAGTGTTTCATTATTCCTAAATACGAGTTCATGCTGCTCAAAAATGCAGCTTTATCTTCTTTGGTGGGTTTGCGGTCTCGGACTATTTGGTTTTGCTTTTCTATGGCATTGTAAAAATTACCTTTGGTGCGGTTGGCAATATATATTCTGTTGGGCATAATTACGGTTCCCAAAAACTTTACTCCTTTGCTGTAATGTTGAAGATAGATTTTCTTCGGATGAAGGGTGAGTTGTAAATTTGAAAACAGAAAGTCTGAAAGTTGCGGAATGAGTGACTTTAAATAATCTTTTTCTGGATGAACGATTACAAAATCATCTACGTAACGACCGTAATATTTTAACCCCAATTCTTTTTTGATAAAAGCATCAAAGTGGTGCATATAGAAATTGGCAAAAACTTGTGAGGTTAAATTACCAATGGGCAAACCACAATTGGGCGGACTGTGAAACAGACTCTTATTTTTTGGCAAGCCGTCCCAATCTTTTTTATTGCCTTTGATGATGCAATTTTGAGTGGGTTGGTTGAAAATGATTTTTTGAGTGATTTCTAAAACCAATGCCTTGTCTGGTTGCGTATAGTATTGATGAATAAACTTTTCAAGCATTGTTAAAAGCAAATTGCGGTTGATATGCATGAAAAAACCAAGAATGTCTAACTTCAAGATATAACAATCTTTGGTGTAATTTTCTGAACAAACTTTTATAAAAGAATCAGCACGTTTTACACCATAATGTGTGCCTTTGCCAACACGGCAGGCATAGCTGTCCTGTATAAAAAGATTCTCAAAAAGGGGATTGAGTTTATTGATAAGCCAGTGATGAACCACCCTGTCTCTAAAATCAGCGGCAAAAATTTCTCGTTTTACAGGTTTGTTTACAATAAATGCGATGCTGCGACCAAGCTGATAGTTGCCTTTGTAAATATCATCAATAAGTTTAAAAACATTTTGCTCTAAGTGCTTTTCGAATTTGAGCGCATTTAAGGTGTTTCGTTTGTTTTTTCGGCAATCAAAATAGGCACTAAACAATTCCTCGGTTAATTGCTAATAATCTATATGACCAAATAAATCAAGTTGCATAGTGTAAAATAAAGCCCCCGGGTGTGAACCGAGGGCTTGTTTCCATTGAATCCCTAAGGCAACGAACAGAGAACCCGTTTTTCTTATTGTTGTTGTTCCTGTTTACATTGCCATTGTTGTAATTCAGGTTGCGGTTCCAGGCATTGTTTGTATTGTTCTCCGTAGAACTCCACCAGTTACCGTTCTTGCCAATGTTGTTGAATGTTCCATTGTTGTTACGGTTACCGCCCGGAAGACCTGACGTAATAGTAACCTCTGTTGTTTTAGCTACACAATACCATTTATTCAACATATGGTCTTTACTCATGCAACGGGTTACCGGATTTAATTGGTACGCTTCTGTTTGCCTTAACATTCAGAACTCTGACCGGAAACTAATTTTAGCCCATCGCTTTTTGCCATCCTGATAATTGTTTAGATACATTTTCAACCACCTCATTGATTTGAACAAACTGTTTCACGCTAATCTGCTGCATATCTTTCATTAAACGGATAAACAAGCGTATTACTTCTATGCGTTCTCGGGCCTCCTGCAATACCTCTTGTTTATCTCGTTTTACATTGGCTCTGTAAATCAATGTTAGCAGCTCTATAGTCTCTTTTTTCAAAATTTCACCAACAGTGTACTTATACTCCTTGCTAAAATCTTTCGTAAAACGAAAAATAGCCAGCAACAAGTCATAAGTAGATTTATAAACAGGTAAATCACTGTAAAGTGCCATTTTTTAAAAAAATCGACCGCTTCGCGGAAATTATCAAATAATCAAATTGTCAAATGAATCAAATAAATTCAATCCCTAAGGCAACGAACAGAGAACCCGTAGTTCTTAATGTTGAAGAACCTGGTTACATTGCCAACGTCGTAATACAGGAGGCGGTACCAGGCATTGTATGCAAAGTTCTCCGTAGAACTCCACCAGAAACCGAACTCGCCAATGCCGTCGAATGTTCCATCGTTGTCACGGAAACCGCCCGGAAGACCTGAGAAACCGCTTTCGTTGGTACCATTGCCTGATTTGCCTCCATAATCAGCCCAAAAGTCAGTAGATTTCATTTTTGTGCCAGCTACACTTTCGCCACCTAAAAAGTCTGCTAAACGACTCCATTCCTCATCAGATGGAATTTTCCATCCCTCAGGCGCTAATCCTCTTGGATCATTCACAGCATACCAATTGTATAGCTTCCCATAACGATCTCCATTGTCTGGGTTGTTGTTGTAATAACACCACGCTGGCTCTCCATTTTCTCCTGCTTTACTCCATTCTTCATCTGTTTTTGCTTCAGGTATTGGGTCACCATTGCGGAATTTGTCCACATTCAAGTTTTGAGTCATCCATACTTGTTTACCGATAGTTACTTCTTTTGATGCAACACCCCCACAAGAACTTAGCATCATTGCAGTCATTACAACTGCACTTAAAATTAAACTTATTTTTTTCATATTTGTTAGATTTTAAATTTTTCCCTACTCTTTTAAAAAGGCTTTTCGGGTTTCGCCTGTCAAATTTATTGTTTTTTTTGTTTCAGTCGTGTTTACCAATGAACGCTAACATCTAATTTACGCAACAAATATACAACATTCGTATATATTAAACTTATAACATTCGTATATTATTTTTTGATTTAATTCAAATAAATATTATATAATCCAATATATCATATAAATAACTAA
>Ga0255344_1002716_pt1 | contig 20698 bp, 21 predicted proteins | sample wastewater_treat_5_FD_192414 | JGI IMG/M metagenome (GOLD analysis project Ga0255344, IMG submission 192414) | Wastewater microbial communities from Lulu Island WWTP, Vancouver, Canada - plant18 | ecosystem: Engineered > WWTP > Wastewater > Unclassified | place: Canada: Vancouver, British... | reverse complement strand
TTCAATGAAGGCGGTCTCTCACCTGTGGCACTAAGGACTTCAACTGGGCTGGCTCATCACGCCGCCTGACTCCTGCCTATCCAAGATTTTGGGTATTCTCTGACTGCACATTTCTTGACAATTCCACAGTACGGCAACGATGTTGTTAATCAGTGAGGTAGCAAACGGTGAATTCTAATTTATCAGAGCTTCATGCTGTGGATAATATCGCCGTTCTCACAATTGACAACGGTCCTAAGAATCTGCTCTCAGAACCTGAATTCATAGACCGCAGAGAGCTCCTTAGCTGGCTGGACGAAAATCCACAGACAGGAGCTCTTGTCATTGTCGGAAAGGGCAGACATTTCTCCCACGGCGCTGACGTTTCACGCTTCGGCACTACCGAAAGCTCAGCCCTCTCGGAAAAGCTGGAAAGTGCCCGTGAGCTTCTCAGAACTATCGAGGACCTCCCCATCGTTACTGCCGCAGCTATCAACGGCGGCTGCTTCGGCGGCGGACTTGAAGTCGCTCTCAGCTGTCAGTTCCGCATAGCTTCACCTAAGGCTCTCCTCGGCCTTACCGAGATAATGCACGGCGTTGTTCCGGGTATGGGCGGTATGGAGCGTCTCTACAGGCTTCTCGGCAAGGAAAAGGCTCTTCAGATGATACTTCAGGGCGAAATGATAAACGCTCAGGATGCCCTCGCTATGGGACTTGTCACAAAGGTCACAGAGCAGAAGGACGCTTTCGAGGAGACTATGAGTTTCGTAAAGGAACTTATCTCAGGCAAGTCAATGGCACAGATAAACGGTATCGTCAATACCATCAACCGTGCCGCTCACGGAGTGGAAGACCCTTCAAAGGGATGCTTCGAGGCTGCACTTGCGGAGGCAGGAAAGCAATGAACAAAAGTACATTCCGCCTGACAGTGCGTGGCTGTGAGCTTGACTCATTCGGCCGCGTCAACAACGCTGTATACCTCCAGTATGCCGAAACAGCTGTCTGGAACTTCTTCAGGAACAGCCAGCTTCTCGATATGCTCTTTGAAAGAGGACTTTTCCCCGTTATACTGGAAAGCACACAGCGATACATCCACGAACTGAAAATATTCGACGAGGTAAGGATAGAATCGGAATTCCACACCTCAGGCGGTATTATAAACTATAAACACAAGATATTCAACGAGGGAACAGGAAAGATATCATGCAAGGTCAACGGCAAGCTTGCTTTTGTTGACCATGACCGTGTGATATGCAGTGTCCCCGATGAATTGATGGAATATCTGGAGAGTGACAACGATGATAATAAAAACTGACGAATTCGTAACAGAAGTAAGCGGTATTGCTTCACTCAGTGAACTTAAAGGCGCAGAACTGGGCACACCGTGTATGCTCATCGTACAGGGTGACGGCAGCCTCTCCGCCGATAAGTCAGACAAGGCTCTGGACGACTTCTTCATGAATGCTCCTTACATAACAGCACTTGCTGCCGATTCTCCGTCCGAGGATGCCGCATCACGCTTCGATATGGTCATCCCAGCAGGTGATACAAGAGAGTACACAGCAAAGCTTTTCAAGGACAAGACAAAGTGGCAGGCTGACCAGATAAATGCCTGCTTCATTGCAGCAAGAAAGGGCAGTCAGGCTGATATCCTCGACTGCGAATCAAGAGCATTCTACCGCCTTATGGCAGAAAAGAACGGAGGCAGCGACAATGAGTGATACTATCAATATCGAGCTGACCGAAGAAAACGGCGTTCTCAGCTTCGTTATGAACGCACCGAGCAATAACATCATGTCCGCAGCTTTTCTTGAAAAATTCGAGGCCGTTATGGACGAGGTCGCTGAGAAAGCGGCTAAGGGCGGTATCAAGGGCATGATAATCAGAGGCGGCGGCCGTCACTTCAGCGTAGGTGCTGATGTGGACGCTCTTTCAGACCGCTCACAGAAGGAAAGCTACAGCGACGAGGACGGTATCCTCCCTGCTTCTCATGTGAGACAGAAGGCCCGCTTTACTTTCCTCCGTGACCTCCCATTCCCCGTTATCAGTGTCATCACAGGCTTCTGTATCGGCTCAGGCAGTGAAATTGCCGTAAACAGCCACTACAGAATAATCGAGAAGAACGCAAGAGTCGGTCAGCCTGAGTCAACTTTCGGCATCCTCCCTGCACTGGGCGGTGTCGCAAGAAATATCGAGATATGCGGAATGAAAAACGCATACGAACTGGTAATGACAGGCGAGATGATACCTGCTGAAAAGGCTTACGAGATAGGCTATGCAGATATCTTCGCTGAAAAGAAACAGGGAGTTCCCGAAGCGCTCAGCCTTATTGAGTATATTTCTGAGAATTACGAAACTTTCTCACCTGCACGTTTCAGGGAGTACATTGCTGCTTACAAGCAGAGCAGGGAGGCATAAGGTATGAATATCGGCATTATCGGCTACGGAAAAATGGGAAAGGAGATATTCTCACTTTTCTTCGACAAGCTTCCCGACGCAAACTTCAGGATATACGACATAGCACCATCAGAAAAGAACACCGCTGATGTGCTGAAAACTCTCGGCAAGAGCCTTAAAAGAAAAAAGATCACCGAGGAACAGTACGAATCCAAAAAGGATTCCTTCCTCTTTACTGACAGCATTTCGGATATGAAGGACTGCGATATAGTCATTGAGGCTATATTCGAGGATGTAAAGGTCAAGCAGGACACATTCCGTCAGCTTGCAGAGACAGTTTCTGAAAACTGCCTGCTCCTGACAAATACTTCTACTTTGAAAATCTCGGACGTTTTCGAGGGCATCCCCCACAGAGAACGCTGCTTCGGCCTCCATTTCTTCTACCCTGTGAAGCTCTCGGGCTACGTTGAGCTGAACATCCTCCCCGATTCCTCACCCGAAGCTGTTTCAAAGGCAAAGGCTCTCGTTGAAGCAGGCGGAAAGAGACCTGTAGTCCTTGAAGGCTGCTACCACATTTACCTCAATCAGCTCCTTTCATGTATGGTGGGACACGCTATTATCATGAAGGAAATGGCAGGTGTTTCCGTCAAGGAAATGAACAAGGCGCTCGCTCCCCTCTTCTCACTTGCTCCCCCATTCGATATCCTCGACAGCGTGGGAGTAGGACTTATGGGCAAAAGCCCCGAAAACTTCAATATCCCACGATGCAGACAGCTTCAGGACAAGTGCTATGAAGTATTGCAGAAATGGACTGCGGAAGGCTGTCCGCAGGGACCTCTTGCTTTCCTGGATCATATGGCTGAAAACGAAGCCGATACAGGAAACAGCTGCGAAAATGCAGAGATCGATATGATGGCTTACCTCCTCAACGAGACTGTGAATACTCTTGAGGACTACAGCGGAGACAAGGAAGTGCTCTTTGAGGCAGTATGCGATACACTGGGTCTTGCAGAAAAAGCCTCTTATTACTACAATGAATTCGGCGCAGATGCACTTTTCTCCGCACTGGATAAATATAAAGAAGCAACAGGCTTCACTTCTTACGACCACAAGGATAAGACCGTATGGGACGGTTATCTCGGATAAGTCCCCTGAAAGAAAGGATAAATATGAATAAAGTAGTTATTACAGGCCTGGGCGCCATTACTGCTATCGGCCTTAACACAGAAGATTTCTGGAACGCCCTCATCAACGGCGAGGGCGGTATCGACAAGATCACACGTATCCCCGTTGAAAACCACGACACTACAGTAGCCGCTCAGGTAAGTGACGACTTCGAGGCTCTCGCTTCTAAGTACTGGAAAAAGCGTCAGCTCAGCGCTACTACAAAGAGCTCAAGAATGGGCCTTATCGCAGCAGGCGAAGCTGTAGATGACTGCGGCGCTGACATGAGTGCTCTCAACGGCTCAAGAATCGCCGTTATCTTCGGTATCGCAGATAACTCCTACGACGACGCCGAGCAGGATATCAAGCCAAACATCATCCTCAAGCGTATGCCAAGTGAAGTTCCTGCTATGCTGGCTATGAAGTACGGCATCACAGGCGCTACCTTCAACGTAAGCACAGCCTGCGCTTCATCCGCTTATGCCGCTGCTCTCGGAAAGCAGTTCATACAGTCGGGAATGTATGATATGGTCATCGTAGGCGGTATGTCTAATGTTGTTTCACACATCATCCTGAACGGCTTCAATCAGCTTCTTGCCATGTCTGTAAATCCCGATCCCGCAACAGCTTCACGTCCTTTCACAAAGAACCGTGACGGCTTCATCATGGGCGAAGGAAGCGGCGTTATGATCCTCGAATCAGAGGAACACGCCAAGGCAAGAGGAGCTAAGATACACTGTGAACTTGCAGGCGCAAGCATGACCTGTGAAGCACACAACCTTACCGCTCCGAAGACTGACGGTGAAGGCATGGCTGAGACTATCACCCTTGCACTCAAGGATACAGGCATCTCACCCGAGGAAGTTGACTACATCAACGCTCACGGCACTTCAACAGGCCTCAACGATCTCTATGAGACAATGGCAGTAAAGAAAGTATTCGGCGAAAGAGCATACGATATCCCTATGTCATCCATCAAGGCAGCTATCGGCCATACCCTTGCAGCCGGCGGCGCTCTTGAAGGTATTGCCTGCGTAAAGGCTATCGAGACAGGCACACTTCCTCCGACTATCCACTACGACGAGCCGGATCCGGAGCTTGACCTGAACTACATCCCCAACAAGGCTATAAAGAAGGATATAAACGTTGCTGTATCGAATTCATTCGGTTTCGGCGGCAACAACGCTACCCTCGTATTCAGAAAGTACGAAGGCTGAAAGAAAGGATAAATTATGCCGATAGCACAGATGAAAACCAACTATAAGCTGGACGCAAACGCAAAGACCAGATTCCTCGATGAAGCAGCAAGAGAGCTTTCAGATATCCTGAAGAAGCCTCTCCCTGCTATCATGGTAATGCTGGACGACTGCTCCATGTATATGAACTGCTCTGATGATACAGTATTCTTTGCTGAGTTCAGATATATACTCCCACAGGAATACGCTGACAACAAGGCAGCTTTTCTGAAGGAACTGGCTGACCGTATGCTGGCTCTTATACAGAAGCACACCCATGTTGACCCTTACCGTATATATATGCAGTTCACGGAAATGACCCGTGAGGGCGCATGGAAATATACGGGCTGACAAGAATGAAAGGAACTGATTAACATGAAATGGGCAATTAGAGATTTATTAAATCCTGTAGTAACAAGATCAATGCTCTACGGCAGCGATCCCTTCGATATAGAGTACATCCTCAAGCAGGTCGATCAGATCAAGGCTATGAGCGGAAAAAAGATCCAGGCTGTATGGCTGGATAACTGGCACGCAAAGATCGACCACTACTCAGCTCTCCGTGATAAGGCTGAGGCAAACGGTCACAGAATATCAGCAAGAGCATATGCAAAGATGGTAACAGAGTGCCACTATGCCTGCTTTATGATAAATATCGACGATGTTGACACAAAGCGAGAGATCTACCACGGTCTTACAGAAAGCTACAAGCACTATGTAAGCCTCTGCGACAACAAGATCGAGTACATTGAGATCGATACAGAATACGGCAAGCTCCCTGCTTATATCCACTATCCCGATGACGGAAGCAAGGCAAGCTACCCTGTAGCTATCACATACTCAGGCATCGGAAGCTGCAAGGAAGAGCTGGAAATGCTCTCACAGCCCCCTCAATGAGAGAGGCGTAGCAGTTATCACTCCCGATATGCCGGGCGCAGGCGCTGCTATCATCGATAACAACGTAAAGTGCGGCGGTCCTCAGATAGAAGCTGCATTTGATGCAATATACAAATTCATCGACAGCAGAAACGACCTCGACAGCGACCGTATCGCTAACTTCGGTCTCTGCATGGGCGGCGGATACGCTTTCCGTGCAACTGTAAAGAATCCTAAGGTAAAGTGCTGCGTAAGCCTTTTCCCTCTCCTTATGCACTTCGCAGATCAGAGCTCTATCCCGATCTGGATGAAGAAGGGCAAGTGGAGCAGCTATCAGTACGCCGAGGATTACCTTGAGGGTATGAAGATACTTGAAGAAGGCACTCATGCTGCTGACTTCCTTATGGTACACAGCGACGACGACAACTGGATGAGCCCTGAAGCTTCCGAGAAACTCTACGAGAAGGCTACAGGCTACAAGGAGAGAATGCAGGTAACCGAAAAGCCTGCTTATGCTTCAGAAGAGACCATCATGCACGCTATGCCCGTTGGTGAGCAATATCACTGGGTAAAACACGAAGCAGCAGATTTTATTGCTGAGAGACTGACAGGAGAGAAAAAATGAGCAAGAACTTTTTTGATTACTACAGCAAATACGCACAGGAGACACCTGACAAGGTCCTCCTCCGTATCGATGAAAATACACTGACATACAGCGAATTCATGGAAAAGACAGCTCTTTTCGGTTCCGCACTGAAAAAGCTGGGCATCGGCGAAAACGACAAGGTAGGCCTTGTAATGCCTAACAGCATCGAGTGGTTCATCGCTTTCTGGTCAGCTGTAAGAATAGGCGCTCAGCCTGTTCCTATGGACCCGCAGAGCGGTTCACTGGAGCTTTCAAGACTTATCCCCGCTACAACAGTAAAGGTGATATTCGCATTTGAAAAGTACAAGGCAAACAGCATCCTCGGTGCTGTAAGCGCACTTGTACCCGAGAAGATATCTCTCACAAAGGTGATCTGCTTTGCTGACGAGAATGCTCTTCCAAAGGATGACTGCTACATCACAGCTGACAAGTTCGTGGCTGAGTACGGCGAGAAGGAATGCGAGATATTCCAGCCTGAGTACCTCCACACAATGTCACTTGCCTGCACATCGGGAAGCACAGGCACTCCTAAGATCCTTTCAGTTCCTTCAGGCGGATTCCTTTCCACTCAGAAGGACATGGGCGACTACCTTGGATTCACATCAGACGATGTAATGATGCTCGGTATGACACTCTACCACCAGGGCGGTTTCGGTATGGGTCAGCAGATGGCTCTCAAGGGCGGTACTATGATGTATCAGCCGCAGTTCAACCCTGTAGAGTTCCTTGAGACAGTTCAGAAGTACAAGGTAAACGTTATCCAGCTTACATCCACACTTGCAAAGGTGCTCCTTTCAACACCTGATTTTGACAAGTATGACCTTTCAAGCGTTCGTGCCTGCTACTTTGCAGGTGAAGTTCTCCCCAAGGAGATCGCTGATATCTTCGTTGAGAAGCTTGGTATCAGAGTTATCAACGTTATCGGTTCTTCCGAGACCTGTACAATGGTAGTATGGGATTCTGCAAGAGATGCAGGTACAGACCCCAGCGACTTCCGCAAGCTCAGCTTCACAGATGTAAGAGTTATCGACGCTCAGCACAACGATGTTGCAGAGGGCGAGATCGGTGAGCTCTGCGTATACACAGACGGCGTTATCACTGATTATTTCGGCAACCCTGAGCTTTCAGCAGAGAAGATCCTCACAGACGATCAGGGCCGCAGATGGTTCTGCACAGGCGACCTTGTAAACAAACTGCCAAACGGTATCGTTCGTTTCGCAGGCAGAAGCAAGCGTATCATCAAGCGTGGCGGCAATCTGGTACACGCTGAGGAAGTTGAGGCTTGCCTCCTTACACATCCTAAGATCGCAGCAGCAGCTGTAACAGATGAACCGCATCCTGTTATCGGCCAGCAGATCGTTGCATACATCCAGCCAAAGGGCGACGAGAAGGTCACCAGAGGTGAACTTGCACGTTACTTCGACGGCAAGCTTTCAGCATACAAGGTACCCGATAAGGTAGTTCTCGTTGAAGAGATACCAAAGGATATCGGTAAGATACAGTTCAAATATCTCAGAAAGAAGGAGTATAAATAATGAATAATCTCGATTGGAACGAATTCACACAGGTCATCTCCGATTACGTAGGAGTTGACGCTTCAGAGATCACAAAGGATACAGACGTTTACGACGATCTTTATCTCGATTCACTGGGACTTTTCGGTCTCGGTTCACACATCACAGAGACTTACAAGCTTGGTCTTCCCCTTTCACAGGTAGCTTCTATCAGCAGAGTAGGCGAATTCTTCGACCTTCTCAACGAAAAGGGCACACCTTCAGAGGACTGATATGGTACTTTTCTTTCTCCCCCACGCAGGAGGCTCAGCAAAGAGTTACAGCTCGTTCAAGCGCTTCCTGCCAAAGGAGCTTACAGTAGTCCCTATGGAGCTGTCAGGGCGCTTCACACGCTCCTCTGAGCCTCTCCTTGATACAATAGAAGGCTGCGTTGCCGACCTCACAGAGAAGCATTCTGAGCTTCTCAGAGGGGATTACGTTATTTTCGGCCACAGCATGGGTACTGTTCTCGCTACCGAGCTGGTACGTCAGGCTAAGGCAAAGGGACTGGCTATGCCGAAGCATATCTTCCTCTCAGGCAAGAATCCTCCCGATGAGGACGTTCACTGCTTCGAGGACGTGGAAAATGCTTCCGACGAGGATATTGTGGCTTTCTTCAACAAGAACAGCCTTGCATCCGCACCTGTCATCCCCGATGAGGAACTGGTAAAACAGCTGAACAAAGTGCTTTGCACCGATGTACGCATGGCTGAGAGATACAAGGCTACTCCCGATGATATTGACTTCGGATGTGATATCACAGTGCTGTACGGAACGGAAGATCCGCTTATGCAGACAGTTGATATGAACTCATGGAGCAGATTCACTTCGGGCAGATGTGAGGTCATCCCATTCAGCGGCGATCATTTCTACTTCGGCGCACACAAAGAGGAGATCTGCAAAATAATCCTTGACAGGATATGAAAAAAGCCCTGCGGTAAGCAGGGCTTTCAGCTTGTCGAAAAACTAATTTTGGGACGTCGAGGACGCCGTCCCCTACAAAAGCATTCACGAAGAATAGCCAAATTGTAGGGGCTGGCGTCCTCGACAGCCCGATAATTGGTGTTGTAGGGGCTGATGCCCACATCAGCCCGATAGATCAACGTGACAGCACGGGGCGATGTGGGCATCGCCCCCTACATTTTCAATTTATCACATATGCGGCAAATTCTGATTTAGGAGCATTTTATTTTATCCGTATATATTTATTTGAAATAAGCGGTATCAAAATCCTCACCGTTGTTCAGCTTATCAAATAATTCCAGCAAGCCTTTCTGCTGATGAGTCTCCATCCAGACGCTTACCTCATGTTTCGCATTCAGATAGCGGAAACGCCTGTCATCTGCTGTTCCTGCATAGAATTCGGAACCTGTATCCATCTCTTCAAGAGGAAGTGCATTTTTTCCGTTATCAGTCTGTTTAATCCATGCATCCAGCCCATATTGCTCCCGATAATCATTCTGCGTGGCAAGTCCCTCATCAAACCATGTGGGAAGACTTTCCAGGACATCCATATTCAGGCGGGTATGCAGCTCCGCATGAGTGAATTCATGTGCTATTATATCGATATTAATGTTTTCATCTGAAACAGAAATGTAATTCTTCTTTGAATTGGAAGTTCTGGTATCTTTGTCTCCGCCAAGCTTTGCAAGCAGTTTATCATCATCGCAGAAAATAATGATCGTAGTATCGGTACACTGCAATTCTCCGAAAAATGCTCTGTCACGTTCCAATGCATCTTCCGTGAGCCTGATCGCTTCTTTGATATTACCGGAATAGTTCTTGTTGACATAAATATTATCTGCTGCTTTTTCAAAGGAAATGCGGTACGGAACTGACATCCGATAGCCTAAAGGCGTAAACTGAAAAATATAAACAGCAGCCAGCAACACCAGCAGTATCAAAGAAATACAACAAATGATAATGATCTTCTTTTTGTTTAGTTTCACTTTCATGTTCATTTCTCCCATTAATTATATCTTTGCATTTTTGAATACGCTCATCATCTCGTTGGTAAGGCTGAGATCGCTGGGCTGTAACTCCACGTCTTCACGCTTAACCCACTCGGCATATTTCAGCTCATTGGCGTCCATATGTATTTCACCGTCGCCGTCAGCCTCGCAGTAAAATCCCACAAGGATATCCTGAGCCATTCCCCAGGGCTGAGACTTATAGTAGCGGATATTCTTCACCTTTACGCCTGTTTCCTCCATTACCTCACGCTCGACGGTCTGCTCAAGAGTTTCACCTATCTCGGTAAAGCCTGCCACCAGTGCGTTGTGAGCGTAGCCCTTGCGGTAACGGGTAATGAGTATGCTGTCCCCTTTTGTAACTCCAACAATAACAGCAGGGTTGATACGTGGGTATATGACATTTCCGCAGCCGGGACATTTCATGGCACGTTCAGTTTCATGGAAAGCAAGTCCTCCTCCGCACTTTCCGCAGAATCGGTTGTCGCTGTACCATTTCCACAGATGATAGGCTGTGAAAGCGGCTAAGAGTTCCTTTCCACGGCATAAGTCACGAAGTTCCCTCAGTGTGCGGTAAGCGAATCCGTCAGCGCCGGATACGGCCGTGTCAGCCATCATGAAATAGCGTTTATCGTCCACCGAAAAGAGATAGACCGCCTTTGAAGCGTCTGCACCTTTTCCTGTGGTAAAACTGAGAACTCCGTCAGAAACTGCTGTGAGAAGCTTTCCGTCGCTGTCGAAACGGATCAGACAATCCGAATCGGTAAGAGTATATTTCCTGTAGCTGTTGTCAAGTCTGCTTGGGTAAATATCCTGTATCATAATTTCTCCTTTATATGCAACAAGAGCCGCCATAACTGTGGTGCTCATACAGCAGCTTTATATGTATTTATCGGGAGAAAACCTTTCTGAAGAAAGGTTCTTCCCCCGTACCCCCTTTCCAAAGACTTTTAATAGAATTTTGCCCCATAGAGGGCGCTCCACGTAAGATGTGATAACCAGTAGTTTTACTTAGAGCGCCCTCTATGGGGCAAAATTAATACTGAAAGTTTTAGGAAGGGAGTTTGAGGGAGAACCCTTTTTCAAAAGGGTTTCCCTCAATAGACACGCATAAAGCTGCTGTAAGAGTAGCACAGTTAGGCGGCCCCATTTATTTATCGATTATTTCCGTCATTTCTGCGGCGTCCATCAGTTCGTCTCTCTCAGGTTCGGGAAGACTTTTTTTCTTCGACTTTTTATTCGGTTCTTTCCGCTTCTTTTCAAGCTGAGGGATAATTATCTCCCTGTAGACATAATCGCAGATCGCAGCGAACGGGATCGCAAGGAGGATTCCCAGTATGCCGAACATTTTGCCGCCGATAACGATGGCAAGCAGGATGAGAAGTCCCGAAACGCCGAATGTATTTCCGAAAAGTTTTGGCTTTATGACATAGCCGTCAAGTGTCTGGAGAATAAGAGTGAAAATCAGGAATATAACAGCGTGCCACGGCTTAACCATAAGCAGGATGAATACTCCTATAACTCCACCAACGAGAGGACCGAATGTAGGCACCAGATTTGTAACGCCCACGACCACAGATACAAGTCCCACATACTGCATACCGAGCAAAGCCATGAATACAGCGTTGGTAACTCCTACAATCAGACCGTCGATAAGGTCAAAGATGATGTATCTGTTGAGGATGTCATTGCAGCGTGTAAGGAATGTAAGGGATGAATCGTATACATCCTTTTTCATAGCGGCGTTCATAAACCGCTTTGCGCCTGTTTTAAGCCTGTCCTTTGCGGCAAGGAGATAAACGGAGATGATAAATGCCACCAGCCAGTTCACTACGCCCTTACCTGCGGATGTGGAAGCGCTGATTATCTTTGAGGAGTTGTCCGAAATATAGTCAACGATGGTATTGATGATATCCTCTGATGAATTGAGAAGATTCTGTACTCCCGATGCATTCGGTGATTCCGAGAAGGAAAGTCCGAAATCGTTGAGCAATTTCAGTAGTGACGAAGCGTATGATCCCAGATTTGAAACGAAATTGGTGATACTTTCAAGAAGCTGAGGGATCAGTGTGATGATTATCATCATCAGGAACAGCAGGACCGTAGTAACAGCAAGTCCCACTGAAAACGACCATTTCGTCGTATCTTTCTTGAAAAATTTTACTTTACTGAATATTTTTTTCTCATATAGCTTTGCAAGGGGGTTCATAAGATAAGCAATAGCCGCACCGCCGATAACAGTTGAGAAATATCCTATAAACGTACCGATACCGCCTAAGACGGTGTCAAGGTTTGAAAGGATAAAAAACAGCGTGACCGTTATGCAGCCTGCCACAGCATTGGCAAACCACCTTTTGCTCATAAGGTCTTTAAAATGTTTCATTGCGCACCTTTTTTAAAATTAATTTTACATATTAATTATACTCTTACTGTTTCCCGTTGTCAAGTCAATTATAGTGATATTCCTGTGAAAACAAGCTGACGGCAGCTTGACCCCGATCACGATTCGGCGCAGGCGCCTTGCTTTGTACGTTTCGCTTAGTCTGCTTTCGCTCGCTGGCACTTCTTTTTTATTATTAATGCAACAACTGTATGAACAAACGGCTGACCCCGATCACGATTCGGCGCAGGCGCCTTACTTTATACGTTTCGCTTAGTCTGCTTTCGCTCGCTGGCACTTCTTTTTTATTATTAATACAACAACTGTATGAACGAACGGCTGACCCCGATCACGATTCGGCGCAGGCGCCTTACTTTATACGTTTCGCTTAGTCTGCTTTCGCTCGCTGGCACTTCTTTGTTTAATTATTAATGCAACATTTGTAGGGGCTGCCTTTGGCAGTCCTTGCAATAACACAGAATGTCAGGAGGGCCGCCGCCCCTACAATACGGCTATTTTGCTTGAATAATTTGTAGGGGCGCACAGTGTGCGCCCTCATATTGTGAATTATCTAAAATAAATCTGTGGGAAAGCGGAACTCGCTCATGCATAAAACAACGAAGATAGCCGATTTGTATGGGTGCTTCCGAGCCACCTTATTTTAATCGATCTCAAAAAAGTCAGATTTAATGCGGAGTTATCGGGCGGCCGAGGGCGGCCGCCCCTACAAATTCGTGCATCTTATATGAATGAAGGACGGCCATTGGCCGTCCCTGAATTTTTATCCGTTATTTACTGCCGGTGCTGTTCTTTTCTGTGGTGCTGTGCTGTTATAGCGTGCCTTGCTTACGACTATCGTGAGAAGCGCCATGACAACTGCAAATGCGGCTTCTATAAGCATATACTGCATTAACTTGGTGCTGTCGAAAGCCTCTGTGCCGTCCAGCAGCATATTAGCTTTGATGTACCAGAATGCAGGCATGAAACGAGCTGCTGAAAGTACGCCTGCTCCGAGAAGTTCCTGCTCTACGAATACACCGCACATGAAGCTCATTCCGAGGCTGACAGCCTGATTGATGAAGTTTATTATATCCATGTTGTTTACAAATGCCGACAGGAATACAGTTATCGAGCCTGCCACAAGTGTATAGATAAAGCTGTTGAGCACTGCAAGCCACGCTCTGCCCTTGTACACACCGCCGTAGAGTATCATTCCTGCTATGACAAAAATGAGCCATACTCCGATAACGAATACTGCACTGCCGAGAAGTACCTGCTTTGTATAGGAAGACGAATCAAGGCTTGAGCAGTTTGTACGGTAGCGTATCTCCTTATTGTTCATTGCCATGAGCACGGGGCAGAGTGTACCGATAACTGCCGCAATGAGAATATATGCCATGTAGCGGTAATATTCTGCAAAGTCACGGGGATAGTCTGCATTTCCCTCATCAGTGAAGCTGATAACTTTCACATCCGCATCCGCTGTAAGAGCCTCCTTAGCGCTCTGAGAAGCTGTGAGAGCGTCCTCGCCGCCTGCAATGTAAGCCGATACAGACGAGAAGTAGCTGTTGATGTCCTGTTCGAGAAGCATAGAATTGTAGCTCTCATGCATATGCCTTGAATCGATTATGCCTTCAGTTTCACCTTTTGCAAGGCGGTCGGCAAAGCCCTTGTTGATGCTGATGACACGGTCAACTGACATATAGAACAGTGAATCCATTACAACTTCCTCATCGTTTTTCAGTTCCTTGATAGTATACTTTTCAGCGAGGTAATCCGCAAACTCACGGCTTTCGGGAGTATCGTCCTCATCGAAAATGCATATACCTATTTTTGATTTACTCTCCTTGACGAACATTTCCTTTGTTGAACCCGAATTCGACGAATTCAGCGACATAGGGATCGCTATACCGAGGAATATTCCCACATAGAGCATTGCATATCTTATCCTCTTTTTCAGCACCTTCATGAAAACCTTAAAGATCTGCATATTTCTTCCTCCTTGTAACGATAATGCCTGCGGCTGTGCAGACAGCGGTTATGATAAGCATTGTTATTATCCTTGAGATGAAGCGTGAATAATCGCTGTACATATTCAGGCTGAACAGCGAATCTGCTACAACTGTTGCAGGATTTATCTTGTTGAGCCACGGGATGTGCTCAGCTATGATACCCTTCATCTGTCCCATCATAAGGCCGCTGAGGAAGCATGAGAACATCGATACTGCCATGACTATACCAATTTTAGCCTCAAAGCTGAAACGGTTCACAGAGCCGAAGAAGAAACCGAATGAAACTCCGAGTATTCCTCCAAGTACCGCCGCAACGTACACCAGAGGCAGTCTGTCGCCGAAGTCTATTTTCAGCACGAAATGTGTGAACGTTACACAGAGTATCATACAAGCCGACTGCATTATATAGCTTCCTGCGAGGTCAGCAAGCATCGAGACGGATTTAGGTGTAGGGGAACAATTCTTTCTTGCTCCGAGAGCAGAGAGATTAGCCTGATTCTGAACGGTGATATGCAGTCCTGTTACAGGGCCGTACATAGCCACCATTGCAATAAGGTTGTAGAAATACTGCACATAGATATCAGGGTCACCGTGTGTCATGGGAATATCATTGCAGGCTGAAACATCCTCTGAAAGCTTGTCAACGACCGCCTGTATCTTTGAGGGATCTTTTTCAGCGGTATCCTTGATTATCTTCTCGTTGACACCGTACTGCTCAACGAAGGTTTTCAGTATCACCTGATCCATTTTCTGTTCGGTAACCGAAAGAGAAAGCTTGTCTCCGACATAGATTATACCGCTTACCTTGCCTTCTTTCAGAAGCTGCATGGCGTTGTCCTCATCGGTATACTCAACAGCTAAAAGCGGCTCGTCCTCTTCTTCAAGTGAATCTATCACCTGGTGGAACACAGCGTTATCCGAAGTTTCAACTACAGCTGTCGGAATAGACCTGAACAGCACATCATTCTCATAAACATTGCCGAACGCAACCTTGAAAAGAGTTCCAAGCAGTATCGGGAAAAGCATCAGCCAGAAAAGGAAGCTCTTAACCCTGAAACCCGAAAGCAGCATATATTTAAGATCATGGAAAAACATATTAATCCTCCTTGTCTCTGAGAGCCTTTCCTGTTATCTCAAGGAAAACGTCATTAAGTGTGGGAAGTTCGCTGTAAACTCTGCCGAAAGCCATATCGTGCTTCTGAAGCACATCGAGGATGCGTATGAGATTATGCTTGCCGCCCGAACAATAAACTGTCAGCTTTTCGCCGTCGTGGTCTGCCTGATATACGTGAGGGAGAGCCGATATCTCCCTGATGATATCCTCGGATACATTGAGAATTTCTATATTCACAGTCTCGGTATTGTGTATCATTCGTTTCAGTTCATCTTTAGTGCCTTCAGCTATCTTTCGTCCCTTGTCCATGATAGCTATGCGGGTGCAGATCTGCTCGACCTCCTCCATGTAGTGAGAAGTATAGATAATAGTAGCGCCCTGCTTGTTGAGTTCCTGTATGCCTTCGAGGATATTGTTTCTGCTCTGCGGATCGACTGCAACCGTAGGCTCGTCAAGGATTATCAGCTTAGGCTTGTGAGCGATACCGCAGGCTATATTCAGACGGCGGAGAAGACCTCCCGAAAGCTTTTTCGGATAGAACTTTCTGAAATCCTCCAGTCCCACGAATTTTATAGCATCCTCAACGCACTTCCTGCGCTCCTCCTTGTCGGTTATGTAAAGGCCGCAGAAATAGTCGATATTCTCGCTGACGGTAAGTTCATCGTATACCGCAACATTCTGCATGATAACGCCTATCTCTTTTTTTATGTCATAGGCTGTGGGAGTCATTTCCTTGCCGAAAACTTCGATATCGCCCTTGTCAAAAGCAAGAAGCGAAAGCAGACAGTTTATGGTAGTGGTCTTGCCCGAACCGTTAGGACCGAGAAGCCCGAATACCTCGCCCTCTTTTATATCAAGGCTGAAATGGTCAAGGGCAATAAGCTCGCCGTATCTTTTTGCAAGGTTATTTATCTTTACAACTGTGTTTGCCATATTGTTGTACCTCCTTTGGTTTATGTATCCATTATACACCATGAAAAACAAATGCGGTAGTGTCCGCAGTCAGTATTTTCATATGACATTTGTCATAATGATCTTCACGCTGACTGCACTTGCATGAATCAGCTTCATATGCTATAATATTTATTATATTTTATCGGATACTTTTGCTGAGAAAGGAGACCTTACTATGAAAATTCTACTGTTTGACCTTGACGGAACACTGCTCAGCAGTGAAAAGACAATATCTCCGCTGACTCTTGATACGCTGGAAAGATGCCGTGAAACCGGTTTGCTTATTGGAGTTTCTACGTCCAGAAGTCAGCAGAACAGCCTGAAATATATATCTGAACTTGCTCCCGATATTATCGTTTCAAGCGGCGGCGCTCTGATAACTTACAAAAATAAGCCTGTGTATAAAGCGGAATTCTCAGTGAATGAAGTGAACCGCATTATCCGCACTTCAAGAGAGATATGCGGCGCTGACTGCGAAATAACCGTTGATACTATGGATTCTCACTACTGGAATTATAAGACCGATCCTAAAGCTATGGATAAACAGTGGGACGGCACGGTCTACTGCGATTTTTCCGAGGAATTCCCTGAGCCTTCACTAAAGATCTGCGTTGAAATAGCCGATGTGGATAACGCCCGTAAGCTGAGAGAAACCCTGAGTGAATACGACAGTATAAGGTTCACGGACGGCAACTGGTACAAGTTCACGAAAAAGGAAGCGACGAAGGAAAATGCCATAGAAAAGCTCTGTGATATTCTTCACATTTCAGCTTCCGATATAATGGCTTTCGGTGACGATCTGGCAGATATAGGAATGCTGAAAATGTGCGGTCTCGGCGTGGCTATGGGAAATGCCGTTGAAGAAGCAAAAGCGGCGGCAGATATAGTTATAGGCTCTAATGACGAGGACGGAATCGCTTATTTTCTGAAAGAAAAATTTCTGAGGTGAGTTATGTTTGGTGCGCTTTATGGAGATGTCATCGGCTCGGAATACGAAAATGCCTGCACTAAGGATTACGACTTTCCATTTAAACGTGAAAGCCATTTTACCGATGACTCAGTTATGACAGCGGCTGTGTGCAGGGCAATTCTCAACAACGGTGAAAATATCGGCAGATTCGGTATACGCAAAAGAGGTTTTGAGTATGCGGCTCAGTACAAGCAGTATTTTGCCCGTTATCCCCACGCAGGCTACGGCAGTATGTTTGCACGCTGGGCAAAGGAGAAAGGCTTCAGCAGGCAGCACAGCTATGCTAACGGCGGTGCAATGAGAGCAGTTCCCATTGGCTATGCCTATGATGACATTGAACAGGTCATGCTTCAGGCTAAAGCAAGCTGTTATTACACCCACGCTCACCGTGAAGGTATAAAAGGCGCTCAGGCCGTTGCCTGTGCCGTATTTCTTGCCCGAAACGGTGAATCAAAGGACAGCATCCGCAAGTTCATTTCCGATAAGTTCCGCTATGACCTTGATTATACCGTTGAGCAGATACGTCCTGAGTATAGCTTTGACAGCAGCTGTGAGTATTCAGTTCCGCCGTCAATAGTCTGTTTCCTCGATTCCACAGACTACGAAAGCGCCGTGAGAAATGCAGTCTCTCTCGGAGGCGATGCCGATACCATGGCCTGTATCGCAGGAGGTATCGCCGAAGCTTTCTATAAAGATATTCCCGGGGAAATCAAACGTTTCTGCGACAGCCGTATCGATATCTCACTCAAAGAAACCACCCGTGAATTTGAACTTAAATATAAAAATACCTGATTGCTTAACGGCGGTACTGATAAAGAAGTTTTATATGTATTATTGAGGTAGACTTTTTGAAGAAGGATCTTCTCAAATCTGTTTCCCAAGACTATTAATTTTTCCCCTGAGAGGGCGCTCACAGTAATACTACTGGTTTTCACATCTTTCGCGGAGCGCCCTCTCAGGGGAAAAATTCTATTAAAAGTCTTTGGAAAGGGGTTCGGGGAAGAACCTTTCCTCAGAAAGGTTTTCCCCGATAAATGCGTATAAAACTTCTGTATGAGTACCGCAGTTAAGCTATCAGGTATTTTTGATATCAGTATAGTAGAACACGGCTAACTGGGTACGGTCACGGAGAGAGAGTTTATCAAGCAGGGAGCTGATATAATTACGGACCGTTCCCTCGCTGAGGAAAAGTTCCGATGATATCTCCTTATTGCTTTTGCCCTCTGCCACAAGTTCGAGGATCTCCTTTTCCTTGTCGCTGATTCCGTATGAGGCGTAGTTGAAATCGGACTTCGGCTTCATCAGTTCGGGAAGCTTGGTTACTATCTTGTCCCCGAAAACGCTTTGTCCGCCCATAACTGCTTCAAGGGCAGGAGCGATGCCTTCAAAGTCCTGTTTGAGGATGTAGCCCTTTGCGCCAATATTCAGAGCCTTTACTATGTATTCGTCGTCAGAGAAAGTGGTCAGATATAATATTTTTGCGTCAGGAAAGTCACGGAGTATCTTCTCGCCTGCTTCAAGTCCCGTCATGCCTTCCATTCGTATATCCATCAGCATAACATCGGGGCGGATATCCTTATAGATATCAATTGCTTCACTTCCGCTTAAACCCATAGCCGCAACGGTTATTTTGCCTGTGCTTTCAAGAATGGTTTTCAGCGAAAGCGCCACAAGTTTATCATCATCTATAACTGCGATATTCATATTTCTCTTTCCTTTCTGTTACTCTTTCGGAACCGACATAAAAATGCGGAACCCCTTATCCGATGGAGTGAAACTTATATTTCCGCTGACGGAAGCGGCACGGTCCTCCATATTTCTCAGGCCGATACCGCTTTCTTTAATTTTGCCGCAGCGGCCGTTATCCTCAATAAGAAGCTGATAGAATGCAGGATGTTCACGGAGAATCACATGAAGTTTATCACCGTCTGAATGTTTCAGTGCATTCGACACTGCTTCCTTGACGATGCCGGCGAAGCAGAATTTAAGTTTTCTGGGGATATCATCGTTTACGTCATAATCAAGGTCTGTTCTGAATTTTTCCTGTGCACTGCTGAGAGAGTCCTCCAGAATTTTTCTCAGATCAACGGACTCGTCATGGAGACCGTGTACACTTTCACGAATGCTCGTCATAGCGCTGTCGAGGGTATCTTTCAGACTTGAAAGCGGCTCTTTCATATTCTCGTCCTTATTCACTATCATAAGCGCACCTGCCTGAAGCAGAGAGCGAGTCAGCATATGTCCCACATTATCGTGGATCTCCCTTGCAATGCGGTTTCGCTCGCTGAGAGTAGCCATTCGTATCTCGTTATCCTGAGCCTCGGTCAGACGCTTGTTTCGCTCAGATAGCAGAACATTCTGCTCTTTTACCTTGTCACGGAGCTCGGTGACTTTTTGAAGATTCTGCTCAAATCCCGAAATTCTGCGATAAATTATTACAGCAATTAGTATCCCTGCGGCAGTTATCATGTACTGATAAGGTTTCAGACTTGCCGAGGAAACGAGTACCAGTGAAGCAGGCAGGACTGTCCACCATTTCTTTTCGTACAGTGCATCGTAAAGCATCAGAGGGACCGTACAGAAAAATGAAGGAATAACCCCGCATACAGCAGAACATACAAATATCACTGCCGCTGCTTTTTTTGTGCCTGAGAATATCTGCACCAGCGACGAACCTGCCATAGCGATAAGGAGAGAAGAGACCGGCGCTGCGAAATTGTCGGAAAGCCCCAGTGCAAGCAAACAAAGGAGAAGTATCACGCTTTTGTCTATGAGTCTGCTCATGCTTTATACCTCCTTGAGTCGAAATATCCTTAAATAAAAAATAAAGCTACAAACTTTCGTTTGTAGCTTTTTGGCTCCCCCTGCCCGGCTCGAACGGGCGACAACTCGGTTAACAGCCGAGTGCTCTACCGACTGAGCTAAGGAGGAATATAAGTGTCGGCACTGATTTAGTTTCCCAGGCCGTCGCCAGCCAAGTATCTTCAACGTGAATGAGCTTAACTTCCGTGTTCGGAATGGGAACGGGTGTGACCTCATTGCCATAAGCACCGACTATTTAAGTGACCCGTACCAGAATCGAACTGGTGTTACCGGCGTGAGAGGCCGGTGTCTTAACCGCTTGACCAATGGGCCATAAATGGTGCACCATCGGGGACTCGAACCCAGGACCCACTGATTAAGAGTCAGTTGCTCTACCAACTGAGCTAATGGTGCATTTCAAACTGCTTAACTATTATAGCATATTTCGATTCATTTGTCAAGCGGTTTTCCAATTTTTTTGAAAAACTTTTCATACTGAATAAAGCTGAATGCTAATGTTATCAAACTCACATGAATCAAAAAGGAAAAGCCCTCGACCGATTAGTACTCGCAAGCTGAACGTGTCACCACGCTTACACTTTGAGCCTATCAAACTCATAGTCTATGAGAGGTCTTACTCTTACGA
>Ga0255344_1002707_pt1 | contig 20730 bp, 33 predicted proteins | sample wastewater_treat_5_FD_192414 | JGI IMG/M metagenome (GOLD analysis project Ga0255344, IMG submission 192414) | Wastewater microbial communities from Lulu Island WWTP, Vancouver, Canada - plant18 | ecosystem: Engineered > WWTP > Wastewater > Unclassified | place: Canada: Vancouver, British... | reverse complement strand
CATATCAAATTTTGTTTTTCAAATTAAATTTAGTGCTGTAAAGCCCGCACTTCGGCAAGCCGCAAAACGTTATACGCCATGCCGAAAGACCAAGATACATTCGTGTTGCACCCTGCTTTTAGCGTTTTGACCGAAACCCATTCTCGGAGTTTCAATCTTAATTTCGTCAATAAGTTTCATTCCTAAATCTATTAATGCTTGTTTATGCCAATCTACAACTGCCACAACTTGCCCCTTTCGTATATGGTCAGAAACATTCACAATCATAAGTCCATTTGGTTTTAATACCCGCAAGCACTCCCTGTATATTTCAATGTGTTTTTGTCTGTATTTTTCACCCCATTGCATTTTGCCTGTATTTTGCTCGTCAAGTGGTCTGCCTAAACAATGCCTGTAAGTAATTCGCTTACTTGCGTCTTTTGCGTTATGGTGGTCAGCCATTCTATTTCCGTAGGTTGGGCTTGTGCATATTGCATCAAATTCGCAATTCGCAAATCGCAAATTAGCAGCGTCACCTATACTCCATTCATCTACATTATACTTGCCAATTTCAGCCCATTCACGTTCTAATTCATTACATACTACTTTGCCCTTAAACCCATATTCTTTAATAAGGGCAAGTTTTCCAACCCCACCAAAAGGGTCTAAAACATTACTGCAATCTGCAAGCAATTCCGCAAATATCGGAATAAAACTTTCAGTATATGTAGCGGGGTGTTTAACAGAAGAAGGCACAGGCGTATAACACGTGCTATAAGCAATAGCGGGTTCGTCTGTAATTTGAAGTTTTGTATCTCGTTCTATCATTTGTTTAAATTTGAAAGTTTATCACTCGTAATCCGCTACTGCTCATAGCACCAACGTTAGCGGTAATGCTAAAAACCGCATCGCTGACAGGCAATCTCATAATATTTAGGTTCTTTTTCAATCCCTATAAAAGTGTTTCCTTTATTCTTTGACGCTTCTAAGAATGTTCCACTTCCTGCATAACAATCCAAAATAACAGACCCACTATTTGAAAATACATCTAAAATTCTTTCGGCTATTTGTAATGGTTTTTGAGTTGGATGTGTATTCCGTTCTTTTGACCACGGCACGATTGGAGAAATATCAGTCCATACGTTTGACAATGCTCTTGTATCCCTACCGTTTTTTTCTCCCATTCCTTTTGTTTTCTTCTTTATCGTGCTGTATGCTTTATCTTTATTAAACGCCCATTCATTTGATTTTACATACCACAATAAATCTTCTCGTGTTGATACCAACCTTTTTCTACCACCCCTACCTTTTATTCTGTCATAAATTATCCAATCATTTAGCTTGAAATTTTTATCGAATTGAGCAATTACATTGCATACAAAACTCCATCCGGCAAAGCAAAATACAGAACCGTTTGGTTTTAATATTCGATACCATTCTTTTGTTACTTCAGGTATATTAAAGAATTTATCCCAATCGGCATATCCTATGTTATAGGGTGGGTCTGTTAAAATTACATCAATACTTTCATCAGGAATAAGGGGTAAAATATCCATACAGTCAGCATTGAATAAAGCATTACCACTAACATCGGCTATATACAATAGCGGAGTCGGTGCGTTATTCAATATTTGTTCTACTATCATCACTCGTTTTATATTTAAAGTTTATTATGCCATGCGCTCATCGGCAACCACACAATAATACTCAATCCTCTTCCTTCCCATTTGTTTTGTCAATTAGTTCTTTCTTCATCGCATAGTAAAAAGCAATCTTGGAAGCCATCAGGTGAGATGGGAATTTAAATGCAACCTCTGGGTTCACCAGATATTGACCGCCACCCAAGTCCGCTATGATATTTTTTGACACGAGCCTCCTTAAGGTATCGCCAACAGCACGCTCAGTCATGCCCAAATCCTTGCCGATAAGAACCCTTGTCCCTTTGGCAACCCCTATAAAACCATTTCTCGTCATCATCGACGCCAATTTAAGCAAGACAATCACATCCGAAACAGATAAGGACGACTTCAGCCAAGGCATGTCAAAGGTGTCTCTTATCATAAAAAAGCTCTCTCCCTCGGATAGCTCCATCACCTCGCCCGTATCACAATCCACCACTCTCCTTTTCGCCATCTACAACGTTATGTTTCATCAACGCAACAAAGATACAACAAAAATTTGAATCATGCAAATAAAAACTGTTAAAACGTCAAAATTTACGTTTAGTGCGTGAAAAAGACACGTGAAAAACGTTAAAATTTACGTTTTGCTCGCAGACCATAAAACCCTCCAAAAGCAATACAGCAAAGCATTTGAAGCCGTTTTTTCACAAACAGCCGTATTCTTCTTGTATCTATCCTTTGCTTACTTTAAATCCAACATCCTGCTCGTTCCTCGCAGCCGTTCCGCCCTTAAGGAGAGTCAACAAGGAGAAACGATCCACTGTATATTATTTCTTATTTTAAGACGTTGTGGGACGTTACAAGGTCAAAGATGGGTATATACTCCAAAAACAGGAGAAAGTGGCTGAAATCGCCTTAAAAGTGGTTCTGTGGGTGTTTAAATACACTTCCTGCTTCACAGAAATATCAACAGCAACAAAACTTACATGTGTTAACAGTTGTTAACCGAATTTACAGCCGTAAACAACAAAATACCGAAGAGAAAAGGAACATTTTGGGAAAATCGGGAAAAAATTTATGGGGGATAGATGGCGGGTTCTTGCCGGTTGGTTAGGGGGGTGACCCCCATAAACCCCTTTGTGGCAACCGTTTGAGCGTAGCTGTTCCGCGTGAAAAGCACCCATCTAAAACATCTTAAATTATAGGTATAATTTAAGTCAGACCGACAATTTGGCAGCAATCATGACAATTTGGTAGTATCGGTTTTTCCCTCTCTTTCCCTCTCTCTTCTCTCTCTTTGTTTACAATTGTTAACAAATCTACATATATTTAACATTTGTTATATTTTTTAGTGTTTTAATTTAAGCATCATTAACTAAAAAGATTTGTATATTGCAAATATAGTTTGTACTTTTATATACGAAATAATTAAAGAACAATTAAAAAACAAAAATTATGAAAACATTAAAACCAATTGGCATAGAAACACAGATAGAAGATACATTAAGCGGGATTGTTCGAGATTTTTCGAACAAAAAAAACGAAATTAAAAAGAATGTTGATAAAGTAAAAAAAATAAACGGGAAAAAGGTATATAACGTCATAATGGATGGAGATTATCTGCACTATAATTTAAAACCAAGAAATGATGGGGAATTAATATATTATTACCCTGTACAATACGCTAATATTGAATTTGAATAATTACCAGTTAATTAAAGATAATAAATAACAGATTAAAAAAATAAGATTATGAAAACAAAAGAATTAACTTACGACGTACACTTCAACGACAGCACAGACAGCAATAGCAAAGGGTTTAAGGCTGATTTTGGCTACTGTAAAAATTACATTGAGCAGAATAACGGTACTAACAACAGCTACTTCGAGGATTACAAGGGCGGAACCGTGTCTATTGTTTGTAATGAAACGGGTGAGACCGTTTACGAAGAGACGGTTAGATAAGGCCGAACGCCTGGGCGGAGGTGGCGGAATAAGACCGCTCAGGTGACACAGGGTTAATAATAACCGAACAACAATTAAACAACAGAATTATGAAAACAAAAATTGAAAACTTTTTAAGAGAGCTAAACACTGAAATAGATGTGTTAAACTTTGTAGATGTTGATGATATTGACACGGATGATCCTTTTGATTCAATTTGTGAAATGATCGAAGAAAACGGAGGATTTGACAAAGAAGTAATTTACTACAGTAATGCAATTAAATTTTTGGCAGAAAACGACCCGTCTTTGCAGGAGAGTTTAGAGCTTGCGGCAGAATTTGGCTACAGTGCTAAAGATTTAAACAGTGAAATTTTAGCATCCCTTTTGGCATCCAAACTTGCAAGAGAGGAATTTCAAGAATTTGAGTATGAAATAAATGATTTTTTTGATAAGTTAAACGAAGACAAAGAGTGAAAAAATAACCCGGCTTAACCACTTGAAATAAAGCGGTGCAAAGATTGAATCTTTGGCCGGGTGCAAATTACTAATTTTAAAATTTTATTGATATGAAAAAAGAAAATTTAAACCAAATTAAAAAACGTCTTGCCGAAATTAGGAGGGCTATTTTGAACGAAAATGTAAGCTATAGCGAATTGTGGTATTTACAGAATCATGTAGACTATATTTCTGAAGATGATATTTTGCTACTCCAGTGGGCTGGAGTTGAAGAAATGGTAAACCATTAAAACCATGACTGAACACAGATGCAAATTTTGCGGCAAACTGCTATTTAAAGCAGCCGCGCCGCCTAAAAAAACTATTTATATAGTTTGCACCAGGTGCAAAAAATTAAATGTAATGTAATAAAGAGAGAGCTTCAAGAAAGCCGGGATCGCAAGGGTCGCCGGCTTTTTTTGTGCCCACAAAGATGCAAAACACCAGTTTGCGCCATATAGCAAAAAACAGGGAGCAAAACTTGTGTAACAATGCACCAGGGAGCAAATTTGCATCCCGCCCGAACGGCCGAGGGTTAAGACTGCCCGAACGACTCAGGGTTAAGACCGGTCGAACGATTGGGGCTCATCCCGGTCGAACGATTGAGGGTTAGTAGCACCCGAACGATTGGGGCTCATTCCGGTCGAACGACTCAGGGTTAAGACAAGCCGAACGATTAACGTTAATTAACAAAGATTTAACAGAAAAAATTTGCACAGAAAGAAATTAAGAGTTACTTTTGTATATGAAATAATTAAAGAACAATTTAAAAATAAAAAACATATGTTATAAGGCATACCGGGTTAAACACACCTGAACGACCGGGTTCGGGCAAGTCGAACGATTAAAAAAAATATATGATGACATTCAAAGAATTTCTAATTGCTGACACGGACAGCACACAGGCTGGTACGTTTTTTAAAGACCTCCTCTCTTATAAGGAGGAGATCAACGACACGGACGTTACGCTCCAGTTCCTTGAGAGGCTAAAGGCATACGCGCTTGGGCGGGTAGCACCAAACAGCGCAAGGGTGTACATGGCATACTTTAAAAAGGCGTTCTGGCGTGCCGAACGACTTGGGTATTCCTTTCCCGTTAGCTACGAGGAGGTGCAAAAGGTGCTGAAGATACAGCAGGAGGCATCAGAACACGTTTATCTTACCGCTACGGAGCTTAAACTTATAGAGGCGTATGAACCCTCAACGGAGGTCGAACGGTTCACAAAATGCGCTTTTTTGCTTTGTGCATACACCGGATGCAGGGTGACTGACTACCCTCTCATCACGGAGGCGAACTTTTATGGTAACGAACTGCGGTTTACCGCTGAAAAGACAAAGGTGAGCGCAAGGATGCCACTACACCCGCTTGTACCCAAACTCATAGAAGAGTTGAGAGACTTCAATTACGAGCCAAAGAGCATTGCGCCTACGGTTGGTGCTGCAATCAAGAGGATATGCGAGCGTTGCGGGATAAACTCCCCGGTTTCGCTATACAACCGCGGAGTGAGACAGACGCTGCCAAAGTGGAAGTTTGTATCAACACATACCGCCCGAAGGAGCTTTGCAACCAACCTTTACTTGGATGGGTACTCCATTAAGCAAATCAGCGGGATGATGGGGCACAAGAACACTAATCAGACGGAGGGATACATTATTTCATCCTTTGCGGACAATATAACTGGAGAAAAGCGGTATCTTAATCCTGACAAGAAAGCCGATCCGAACAAAATGGAGGCGGTAAAAATTCAGATGATGCAGCAGCTTGGATTATCCGAGGAGGATGCTGCGGCTATTGTGGAGGGAATTAAAGATAAGCTGGCGGGTTAGATATACCCGAACGGGTTTAGAATGGTTGAACGAATAAACAAAAATATTATGAGCTTAGATGTAACATTAACAGGACAGAAAAAGATTGAAGAGAACGGAAAAACGTGGAGCGTATGGCTCAAGGACGACGAAAATGGCGAGTGGGAGGAATACCAAGAGGTTCTTTATGAAGGCAACATCACCCACAACCTCGGTTTTATGGCGGAAGAAGCGGGAATTTACAATGCTCTTTGGAGACCTTACAGGCTGTCGCCGCACTTTGTCGAGACGGATGATTACCATTACGAATACGAGCAAGAAGGCAACATAACTGTCCTCGCCTCGGACATATCCCCTCTAATCAGGGAGGGGCTGAATAAGATGAAGGCAGACCCAGAACATTACAAGAAGTTCGATTCACCGAACGGATGGGGAACATACAAGCACTTTATTCCGTTTGTAGAAGAGTATCTTGAGGCGTTGGAGAAATACCCAAATGCGGTTGTTACTTGCGACAGATAGTTTTATGGTGCGACCGAACAAAATATGTTTTAAATTGTTTTCATTCCGCTTGCAGTCTGCGAAGATGGGGAGCGGACAGTTTTCATAACTGTTTTTAATTGTTTGGGGGAGGGGAGACCTTCCCTTTTTTGTAGGGGTTCTTGTTCACCGAACGACCGGGTTCACGCAACTTGAACGACCGGGGAAAGTGAACAAAAAAAAGGCGCACCGCCTGGCACGCCTCTATTTTCTCGATAGCTTATCTTTCCACTCCTTTGACTCGGTTCTCCTGTATTCATAGTCAAGGGTATAGTCAGAATAATCGTAGTCGTTAATTATCTCTTTCGGGTCTGGGATGTTGTAATCCTCTTTGTCTATCAGGTGAAGAATGCCGCGAACCGCATTGTTAATTCCGCCTCTTACGTATTTCCAATATGGCCGGAGCCCCCTGTCTTTATATATTGCTTTTTTCCTGCTGCGAGACATGCTATTCTTTTTTCATTCTAAAATCATCTTCCAACCAATCCTTCGGAACACCATCCTGTCGCTTTACAGACACTCCACGTGGTAACCTAAGCATTCTCTCCATCGGGGTCATTAGATACTCGCAAATCGCCCGCAAATCATCCACAGATAGTTTCTTGGCAGAGAACAACAGCGACATCTTAGTTTCTGATATATTGAGATGCCTTGCAAGCTCTCTCATTGTCTTGCCCTGCCGAATAACCTCCATCCTGACATTGCTCTCAATCACCGAAAGAGGAACAGCATCTATCTTGCCTTGTTCGGTTTTTAAATATTCCCTTAACCGGCGAACCTTTTTGCGGTAGTCCTTGTTCGCCTGATACTCCCGTTTCTTTTCCTCCTGATGCTTCCTGAAGCACTTTTTACACAGACCGCCCCATGCCTTGTTCGTCTTGTCCCTGTCTGTGACGAATCCGCACGACTTGCAAACGGAAAATATCTTTCCGAACTCGTACTCAACCTCGCTGACGAACGGCTTCCTGTCCTTGTACAGAAACCTGTCTGTCAGTCTTTCCTTTAGCCTCGCCCCCTGCCTTTCGGTTATCCTGTTTGGCAAGACAAGAAGCTCGTTTGGAGACATCTTTGATTTTGACTGGTCTAAGATTATCTCCCCGGCACCAATGTCGTACTTCAGGTAGAAAATCTTTGCCATTTCTCTCTTGTTTTTGACATGAACCACTCGTTTTTCTTGTTCAGCCACGCCACATCTTTAGGATTGTCGAACTTGTTACCCCAGATAGTGAAGTTTCCAACACCGTCTTTTATCTGTAGTCTCCAAAGAGAGCCATCCTGATAGCGTGGGAAGATGTCATATCCCATGTCTGTTTTTTGAAGCAGGCAAAGGATATGCCTTTCTCCCTCCCATAACTGTATCAGATCACCGTCAAAAGCATCCTCGCCGTCCATTGACTTGCACACATATTCGCAAATCGTTTCAGGGATTACGGGGATGGGCGAAACACCATCTATGCCCTCGAAGATTTGATGACGCTCAATCTCGGTTCTTTCAACATCCTTGAAGTAGCCTACAAGAAAGCCTCTCACCCATGCACCTGTTTTTGTCATCCCTCTAAATATCATACTATTTTATCTAAACATTCGTAAATACCACGTTATGTGCAAGGCTACGAAACTGCATCAAGACGAGCATTTGTTATTTCAATAGCCTTTGGATTAATGTCGCACCCTATAAAATTTCGGTTTAGCTCTTTACAAACAACTGCGGTTGTTCCACTGCCTAAATAATAATCAGCTACTACATCGCCTTCGTTTGTAAATGCTAAAACAATCCTTTGTAATAATTCTTTTGGTTTTTCAGTTGGATATAATAGTTTACTACCCCTCATTTTTATATCAACCCAAACACTTCCGACAAGTTGCTCATCTACTATTATTGGTGGTATGTCTTTTTTATGCACAGCCTTACCGTTTTCAAATTTTTGAAAATATTTTTTTCTTGGCTTAATCTTTTCTTTTTGCTCATTAAATGTGTGGTTATTTGATTTTGCATAAACCAATATTACATCGTGGTTTTGTATAAACTTTTTACTTTTCGCTTTTAATCCAAGCCTGTATTTCCAAATAATTTCATTTCTGAAGTTATCATACCCAAAAACATCATCCATCAAGATTCGCATCCAATGGTTTATTCTCCAATCCAACTGAAAAGCCAAAACACCATCTTTTTTTAATACTCGTTTCATTTCAATAAGTCTTGGTAGGTAGTGGCTTTCAATTTCGCTTCGTATTGGCTTTAAGTCCTTATACTCGACAAAATTTCTACCCGTCCCATAAAGAATATCGCAGTAAATCAAATCTACACTTTCGTCAGGTTGCGATTTAAGAAGTTCAAGGTTATCAACCGCCCTGCACATAACACGGGTTTGGCAAAATGGCTGTTCAGTTATTCTATCAATCATTCGTTTTTAATTTTAAAGTTTTGTAATTCTATTTAAGTTCGGGTTCAGCCACTTCGCCAAGCCCTCGAACGTTATACGCAAGCACTACATTTCGTTTCCAAAGAGAGTTTGCGTTTCAAATTTTTTATTAAAATCTCCCACCCTCTTTAAAATAATATCGTAATACTTTTGCTCTTTTTCCATTACAATAAACTGCCTATTCGTATTCAAACAAGCTATTGCCGTTGTTCCGCTTCCTGCACAATTATCTAAAACCAAATCATTTTCTTTACTGTAAGTTCTTACAAGGTATTCAAATAACGCAACTGGCTTCTGTGTCGGGTGTAATCCAACCTCTGTATTAAATTTCTGTATGCTACTTGGGTTGCGTAAATTTTCATCTAATTTTCGTCTTTCTCCGTCTTGGTTGTAAAATGTTTGGTTGTTTATCGTTTCGCTTGTAACCTTATTGTTAAACGTATAAGCACAACGGCTTTTGCCACTTTCGCTTCTTTCTTCCATTATTGGATAGTAATTTGCCGTTTCTTTACTAAACACTAAAACGCTTTCGTGTTCTTTAAATGGTTGCCATTTAAGTAAAGCAAAATTACTACCCCTATTCTTTTGCCAAATCCATTCGTGTCTAAACCATTTTGGCTTACTCATAACCAAAGCACTTGTAAATGGTTGTGATGTTGTTAAAACTATTGGAGCGTTTGGCTTAGCCACTCTTTCGTATTGCTCCCAAAGTTTGTCAAATGGTATTATCGTATCCCACTTACAAGCAGTCGTTCCGTATGGTAAATCACAAAGTATCATATCAATACTTCCGTTTGGTATGTCCTTCATCAGTTCCAAACAATCACCTAATAATATTTCTTTTTTGCCCTCGCTCATTTTAATAAAAAATTTGTTTTGTGTTTCAATTTAAGTTTATCGTTTAATCAACCGTGCCAGCGTATAACAGCGGTTTTGTGCAAGTGGGGGTTTCTGCTATATTCATCATTTGTATTTCAATTAAAGTTTAGTGGTGGGTTGAACATTTGTGCCTTGAAGCCCCACCTGCACAAAGCCGAGAACCGTTAGCCCTGTGTATTATCTTTCAACAACTCCTTTGCTTCGTGTTCCGATTTTAGATTGTCAAGTATTTCCTGCTCGGTTTCGTCGCTTTCTGGAACCGGAACATCACCCAAAGTTTTCATCACGCTGTCGATATACTCCCCACGGAGCTTGGCATTGCTGAAAAGAAGCTGGGTTGTACTCAACAGATACACCATAAATTCTGCGCTTTTTCTGTCTTCTGCGGCTACCTCGTCGGACTTCCTTGCCAATCCATCTTCCGTTTGTTCTACGTCGCTTAAAAACGACAGGAGCATGTTATACTCTATCGTAGCGTTACTAAACACAAACTTCCTCAGTTTATACGTGTAGTCCTCTATTTCTACCTTGTCATCGCTTATGCGGACCTCGAACGCCCCGAAGCGGTGCTTAATCTTTGTCTGTTTACTGTTTTGTTTTGCCATATCTCAATGCCTTTACTGATGCTACTATTAATACCAAAAATAACCAAATTGCGATGGGAATCCACAGCGGGGATAAAACCCACCACCACGACCACGCTATCAAGCCAACGAGTTTAAGGATGATAAAAACCACCAGAACAACATCAGGTAAACTTAAACCTCTTCTTTCTTTCATGCCGTAAATATACAAATTTTATTTGAATTTTACAAATCTTTTTGCAAATCCGCAAACTCCTTGCAAATGCGGTTATAGTCCTCCGTGATTATCTCGGTTATCACAGTTAGTAAACCAAGCGTATCCGGAACATCAAGTATCTGTGGAATGCCTGAAACCCGCTTCGTATTCTCTTTCTGGTCGAAGAACCCAAGTTTCTTGTGCGGATGTCTTGACAACACCACATAATCGTACCCTTTCCACTCCTTGAAAAGCCTCTCGTACCTGCCTTTCTTTGCCTCCAATTCTTTTAATCTCTCGTACTTATTCATAAATTGCCACGTTTTTTATTCCCGTTATCTTTCTTAGCTGATGCAGAAAGCTGAACCTGTTTGCAACCATTATCGGATGCTTAAGGTCAAACCGCATCGGCTCTGCGGAAAAGAAAAAAACTATCCGTGTGATTCTATCACCGTCAACAGCCTTTCTCAATCCTTTTAATCCAGTCTCAACGCCTTTCAAATATGCGCCTACAGCTATCCAGTACCGCTCATCGGTCGGGTCAAACTCCTCTGCGGCATATTCTTTGGCAAGCCTGTACTCGTCAGAGTTCATATACCTTTAGCTTTTGCCACAACTCCAGCGTTAACTTGTCGCCCTCTTTCAAAAGACGTTCAAACATATCAACCCCCTCAATGACAGTGCTCCTCGCAAGGCCAAACATCTTTGCTATGTCCTTATAACTGTGGTCGTTAATACAAAAACACAACCACGCCCCCTGTCTCGCACGCACAACCCTTGTGTCTCTTGTGTCTTCCGTGATGTCAAAACCTAAAATCTCGTTAATGTCCTCGATAGTTACTTTCTTATATTTACTCATAATCCTGATTTTCTGCGAGCATAAGCAGCCTCCTTACCGCATGCTCTTTGTTATCACTATATAATACGAACTCGTCATCGATCATCCCCATATACCCGCCTCCAAAGTACCTTGAGGATATGTCGTGTATCGAATATTTCTTCCCCCTGACGAAGATATAGTCCTGGTCGTTGTAGTGCATCCAGTCTTTCTGTTCCTCCATGCCAAGACCCAGAAGAACCATCTTTGCCTCGTTGAGCAGGTCTGCATATCTCTTATTCCTGCTTACAAGTTCTCTGAACGATGATATCCCCTTGCTCACCGAATTTGCAGACCTGTTAACCAAATCACCCACGATAGACAGTATCAGTTTCTTCTCGTTGCACAGGTAGTAATACATCGTCCTCGCCCTGGACACGTCACGCCCCATGCTATCACTCTTCATCTGTTCCTCCGTTATTCCCGTTACGTCAATAACCGCTCTCAGTATTTTTTTCTCCATGTCAAACCTCTTTTATCTGTATGTCGTGAAAGTACAACATCAACTTCTTTTTTATCCTGTAAACATCCGTCCTGAATCCCTTGGCATCTTCAACAACAGTATTGCCATTCTCCACATATTGAAAATCGGCAATGTATTTCATCGCCCTTTCGATACATTTCTTTTTACCGTCTACTATTCGGTATTGTGACGGTATCAACTCATAAACGACCTGTTCTTGTAAGTGAGAAATTATACCCGCCTTTTCGAGCAGTTTTAACTCTGTCGCCCTTCTTGCCTCTTTCTTTGAATCATGCCCGTCATGTTTCGAGTTGTTGTACTTGCTCATAACCCTTTCTCCTTTTTTAACCGTTTAACCTCCCTCTTGTAATGCTTCGTCATCTCTTTAATTTCATACGGTGCAAACTTCGTTACTGTCGTTTTAAGCATCGTTAGTTTGTCGATGATGTTATCACCATACTCACGTCTTAAATGCGCCTCGTATGCCTCTAAATTACCGTCGTTATAGCAATTACACGGCTCACATCCACCGTGGCAATTCTCCTCGTTGAATCGTGTTCCTAAATGTCTCCGATTCATGAAGTGCATATTGTGTGCAAGCTCCCAATGTATAGGATAATTGCAGCAATAGCACCGGATATAACCGTTGTCGTCGGCATCTCTTAATCTGATATATTCGCTGAAAATTTTATCAAGTTTTTCCATAATCAAAACTTAATGTTAACCACCCTGTTGTGATAATCCTGTTCCGCCGTGTCCTTTGCATCCGACCGCTCGTAAAACGCCTCGTGACATCCGTCGGAATAATCGAGGATATACACTATCTCGCTTTCCACCTGCAATGGATAAATCCTGTACGCACACAAAGGTGTTTCCCATACCATCTCGCCGTTCTCATATCTCCACCTGTTCATCCAGACTGTCTAAATAAAGTTGTAACTTCGTTTCCAGTATCACCGCATCACGGTATTCACCCAGTATGTCCTCTACATCTATGATAATTCCGTTCGCCATATCGGAATACCTCTCCCACTCTTCACGTGTTGGTGTCATCGATGCAATCGATATTAGCCGCTTTTCGGCATACGCAATATCCGTTTTCGTATCGGCAAGCAGCATCTCGGCATCAGACCTGTTTCCTACGTGCTTCCTGCTTATATACACCCTCGCATTAAAATCTGTTCCCCATCCCATATTGTCAAAAAATTTATTTAACTCGTCTAAAATAATCTACTTTCCTTTATTCTGCTAAGTATCTCCATATACGCAACCCCATCTACAACATTGTCTCTCTTGTGTTTATAGTTCTCTCTCGCCAGCTTCACAGCAAGCATCACCACGCAGCACTCTTCGTCGGTTATCTCCTTGTCGAGAATAGCCGAAGCTATACGTGAAATTCTTTTAAAGTTCTCCACGGGGTCGCCATAATCGGCATCCCTATAACCGTTCAAAATCATATCCGCTTCCAGCAGTAGGCTCTTACCATCAAGAAAAGATTTTGTGTCGCTTCCAAGAAAAACACTCTCCGTTTGCGAATCATCAGCCAGTTCAAGCCAATCGAAACGAAACGCCCAGTTATCATTTAGAACGTAGTTAAAGGTGGGGCCTCCCTCCACTTCTTCCACAATAAACGTCTTTCCGATATATTTATCCATTTGGGGCACAAACGCACCACTTACCCTGTGCCCCTCTGGGTCAAAATCTTTCTTCAGTCTTACTCTATCACCCTTTTTAAACATAGCTTTTCCTTTATCATTATATCCAGCATCTCATCCGTGCTAATCTCAATCTCACCGATTAAATGCTTTTTCCTCTGAATTTTATATCTCTTTCCATGTTTGAAAATCATTAATTGTTAATATTTAGCTTTACTCCGTATTTTTTTTCAATCTTTTCCACGTCAATTTTATCTTTATCAGGCTCCCATTCCGCAGGAATATTCGTGAATTGAGTGAATAATTCTCCAAATGCTGTTAAGTCATTTGCCCAATTTATCGTCTGTTCTTTCGATATTAGTTTAGAATATGCTGTAAAAAACTCATCCTGCGCCTTTGTTATTTTTTCTGTACATCGCACCAATTTACCTGCTGTCAGATTATACTTTTCAAGTAACTCCTGTATTTCATCAACCAGAAAAGCTGAATAGCTTATTAGAAGATAATTTGCTGACATTAATTTCGTTATCCTGTCTATTGCTCCTGTCTGTTGTGCAATTTCAACGTATGCATTTCGCAATATTGTCTGCTCCTTCTGAATTTGCTTCCTTGTCTTTTTCATAGCAAATCGGATTTCAAAACCCTGTATATTTTCCCACCTATCTCTCTCTTTTCAAAATCATCAAACGATGCTTGCCCTCTCATAACCATATTAGAGACCTCATTGTATGAGTATAATTTCGCTACTCTGTCATAGCTTAAAATCTCTGATATAGTCGGAATAGGATATTTACAATTATCAATCACGTAATTGATAGCATCTCTCATTTTATCGTCCGTAAAACCTTTTTCCTTCATCCTATTCCCTAACAATCTATAAAACTCTTTCGGTAGCGAAGGAAAGGCAATTTTCAGCCTTGCCATACATTTTGCCATTTCAGCCTGTGTCAACTCCCCTTCGTAAATTGACATATACTGTTTTCCATCCTTTTCAATCAGCGAAAGAGGAGACAACTTCTGCAAGCTCCTCCCAACTTGTTGCTTCTCTTGTTTTACTATTTCCATTTTTTATCTTTAATTTAATTTTATGCATTTGTTCCCTTAATTTTGAAGTACTCAATATATTCTGCTTCCAAAAAGCATCTTTCTGTAAAAACTTATACACGTCTCGAAGATCTTCAACTGTGTATCCATCCGCTTCTATCATTAACCTAATTGAATCAACCCACGTGCCTTTTGCTCTATCGATAATTGTTGTTGATGCTCCTGCCTCTATCAAATTATTCCTAAATAGAGAATGAAACGCTTTAGTAATTTCTAAATACTCATTATTTAGCTCAGGAAAGTCATCGGAATTAATTTCCGATAATATATACTTCTTATATTCTTTAGTTCTTATATTCTTTAGTTTGTACTTACGGGTGTTTGGTTGGTGTATCGATGGGTGTTTGGTTGGTGTATCGATGGGTGTCCGATTTGGTGTTCGATTTGGTGTTTGGCTTTCATCATCTGTTGGATTATAAATACCATAGTTTAAGAGAGTTATGATGCTTTCTCCCTGTTCTGTTCTGCGTTCGATTGCCTGTTCGGAAATTGCCGCATCTAAGAAGCGCTTAACCTTGTCAGTTCCCCACGACCAGCGTTCGGCTAAAAATCTTATACTGGCATGTATTTCACCTCTTTTTATAGTGATATATCTTCCACTTGATAATATTCTTGTTTCAGGTTCAATCTCAAAACGTGCTGTCCTGACTAAATCAATCCAAGCTTCAGCCTGTGAGAAAACACGCTTTTGCTTCCAGTATTTACCCTCAAAGAAATTCCTATCTATCTTAATAAATGCCATTACATTTCAATCATCTTAATATCCTTTTTTCGTTAAAGAAAGTTGCTCTTTTTCGTAACTTAATATCGATCGTAAAGCATCGCTCTGCATCGTGCAGGCTGCATTAATTCTCTCCAACCAGTCCACAAGAAACGCTTCATCTTCGGCTATACTTTCAACAAGTGCATTCTGTGCCGTTGCTGAAAGAAACTGCTGTTTAGCGATATTTATAATCGTGTTCGCAATTTCTGATGAACGCTTTCTACGATATAGTTTTTTTGCTTGTGCAAGCATTTCTCCTGAACGAGCCTTGTAAACTGAAATAGCGCTTAATCGTTCCTCTATTTCTTCCGGATTATTCGAGCATTCAATCTCCAGGTAACTCTGTATTTCTTCCGCTTCTTTAAGTAACTGTTCCATCAAAAGGGAAATTTATTGAACTCAATATTTAACTTCTTACCGGCCACAAATACATTCTTTGCGAACTTCTGCTCAATCTTCTCCTTGAATAATTGTGAATCACTATTCTGGCTACTTAGGTGAGCAAGTACAATATTGTTTACCAGTGATAAATCCATGAGTCCAAGCCATTCAATGCATTTTTCCAAACTCATATGAGACTGCCTGACCCTTTCTTCATGAACAGGATGAATCACTCCATTCATTACATTTCTTTCAATAATGTCGTTGCTGAAATTTGCTTCTACGATGATGTTATTGAGGTTCTTGAATGAGTAGTTTATTTCTCCGGTATCAGTTATAAATACTGTTTTACCCATATCCGGATGGTTGAGTAAGAACCCGAAAGTTGGAACGTCATGTTCAACTGAAAATGGCTTTACGGAAAAGCCGCCAAACTTGTAAGATTGTTGGTGTTTGGCTATGATTGACGGATTAACCTTGTGATGGACAAATACGCTTTCATCCGCCAAAACAGGAATGCCGGAATAGATAAAATCTGGAACGCTTTTGGAGTGATCTGAATGCAGATGACTTGACAACACTCCTTTTACTTTTGAGAGGTCGAAATTCAGCGACTTTTTAATATCGCTGAACTTCACACCTGCCTCCAAAATAATTGCTTCTATGTTATTATAGAGGATATAGCAATTGCCACTACTACTTGAACCTAAACATCTAAGTTTCATTTCAGAACATCATTTGAGGATCGTTTGACTTTGGCTGTTCATCCGATTGTTCAGGCTTTTCAGGTTCATCCTGTACAACTTCCGCTTCCGTAAATTCCACTTCCTCGAGTGTTTCTCTTTTTTCTTCCACCGGAACCGGTTCAGCTTCGTTCTCCATTAATGATGCATCGTCTGACGAACTTATAAAGAGTTTCAACGCTCTTGAAATGACTGTTTTCTTTGCCATCTGATCAGTGAAGTTTTTGTGAGCTCCGGATTGTCCTTTCATTGCTCCCTGCATCCACGCCTGTCTGATTTGCTGGATGGTCATGATTTCGGTGTAGAAAGTGCCGTCCGTGAGAGGAACTACGGCATACGCTCCCTTGATTTTCGTGATGTCAATGTTTTCTAAATCCTGCGCATGCTCTACTACTTCTTTCTTGCCGTTTACGATACGATATTTGAAAACGTCGTTTTCATAGATTATTTCCGCTTCGGGTATTCCGGAAACCCTTCCTGTTCTTAAAGCAAGTGCTATTGTTCCGTGATACTCTCTTTCACAGGTTAATTTATTCCCGTAAACGATGAAATCACATTGCTTTTTCCACACGCTTAATCCTTGAATTGCCATTTTCAGAAGAGCATTTGCAACGCTTTCCTTCGTGCAGACTTCCAATGCCGGCTTTCCGTTTTTGTCCTTGACTTCCTGAAGTGCGAAAAAAGCCATTTTCAATTCGTTCCCAACTGCGTAAGTTTTTGGGAGTGCTAAGCATCCAATCTCTTGTAGTTCATTGATGCGTGATACCACGCTGTCGGTTATGTCCTTTTGTAATACCGATAACTTGTTTTTCTCTTCTTTTTTTGCTTCCATGTGTTTATAATTTTTAAATGATTAAATTGCTTTATCATGCTTGTATCTCCAGATATAACCATAAGATTTTTTTAATATACCTCTTGCCGCTGCACTAATGTTGCCATTTCTAAATCCAAGTTCTCGCTCAACACACATTGTGCCTTCATATTCCGCAATGAAATTACCTTTTAAATCATATTGTAATATTGGCTTAGATGTTGGGCTGTTTTTGCCTAACCTTCCGAAATTTGGATGATTTTCACCTACGCCAATACCTTTCTCTTTTCGTGTCCGCTTCATCCTTTCTAATGCGGTTCCGTAATTGATATTATATGCGTATGATACCCACTCTAAATTTTCGATACGGTTGTCAGTTTTCACCTCATTTTTGTGATTTATGGTTGGAAGGTTTTCTTTATTTTCTATAAAGGCTTTACCGACTATTCTATGCACGTGGTGTGTTTTTCGTTGCCCTTTTTTTCTTAGGCAGACAGAATAATACCCATTTTTTTCTTTAAATAGTTTTAGTATTTTCCCTTTAAGAATCCTTTTTGTTCCATCTTCATGTACGACAAGCCTGTCAATGCTTCTAATTCTACCATTATTGCTGACCTGGTAATATCCTACATATCCTTCAACATCTTTCCAAATTTCCATATACTCATTATTTTGTGTGTAATGTTTTACCCTATAAAGTTAATAAAAAGTAGCTATTAGCGACCATTATAATTGTTAAATTTTTCATTAACAGAGGTTAAAAGTTATTCTACTTTAAATTCCTCTCTCGTTACAACCAACTGAATAAGTTGAGATTTGGTAGGTATAACCTCGTTGATGCTCTCGGCGTTATCGATTACAATAGGAGCGTAAATCTTGTTATAATCGCAAATTGCATTTATTATGTCGAGAGCGCCATTAACCCGTCCAGCATTGTTTGCGGAGAAGTAAGGTACTCCATCAATTAATGTCTCACACGTTTCAAACTCGTTACCTTCTAACGTTACATCAAAAAGTTTAAAGGAAACATGCTTGAATAGTCCGTTAATTCTTTTGTCCACTTCCTCCATTTTAGCTTTATTAAATTGAAGAAGTTTAAACTCGATTTTCTCCTGTTCTGAAAGAGCCTGCGAGAGTATTCTTTGCTCCTTGTTCAGTTCATCAATCCTCTTGAATGTGTTTTCGATAATTGATTTTTTGTTGAGTTCAACCGAAAGACTTAGAATTTCCTCGTTCAGCTTTTCTTTCTTTTCGATTAAGTCCGAATTATCTTGTTTGACTTCTTCGATCTTAATGAACTTGATTTTTTCTTCAAGTTCAACCCATTCCGGCAAGTTTTCCTTGACTACCGGCTCCGCCTTGTACTCGACCGGTGTCATTTCCGAAAACGCTTTCCAATCTCCGAAGATGCTTTCAAGCTCTGAATTGAGAGACAATAACTCGCTTTCGAGTTTGGATAATTCCTTTTCTCTTTCTTCAATTTGAGCTTTAATTCCCAATCCTGATTTATTTATTTCGGAGAGAGCTTTGTTCTTTCTTTCGTTGAATTCGAGTTCCGAATCGGTTGCACCTTGCGAGAATTTAAACAGCGCCTCATTATCCTGACACTTGTGATTGTATAGAGGACAAACCAAACAACCGTCTTTCTTTTCGTAAACCTTTGCGTTTTCAGATTTCCATTGTTCAACAAGTTTTTCACGCTCTTTTTTCAACTCTGAAAGTTTGTTATTAACGATAGTAATGTCGTTCTTTTTCTCGATTGCTCTCCTTTCGGCTCTTTTCACCTTGTCCTCTTTTTCATCGAGAATTGACTTATAATTGTGAAAGTCCTTGTTTTTCTCGCTTGCTACTTTTTGAGCATCTAAACCTGCTTCAATGATTATGTCCTGCTGCTTCAGCCTTAAATCGCCTATTTGTTTTCTCTTTTCGTTTGCCTGTTCGATTTTGGCTTTAACTGATTCCTGGCGATCGTTGATGGACTTATCTATTTCCGATAATTCCTTTTTCTTCTCCGTGATTTGGGTTTCAATTTCCTTGAAATCCACCGCCTCCGGCATATTCTTTTGAAGTTCATCTATCCTGATTGGAATGTCGGACAATTCTGCATTGATACGCTTCTTTTCAGCTGCTATCTTGCGTTTTAAATCTTCGTTGGATGTGCTACCCAATAAATCCAATATTTCTTGAAATTCGGGCTTACTTTCAGCGATAGATTCGTTTGTTACATTTCCCGCAAGGCTGACCAAAATGTTTCTTCTGTCGTCTTTTTTCAGGCTGTGGAAATAATTAATATTCGTAATCAACTTGAATAAATCTTCATTGATTATTTCGTTCACTCGCTGATTATACTCTCCCACTGAAACCGGAACTCCGTCAAAGAAACACTTCGTATCATGCCCTTTCAAAATCTCGTTTTCCTGCCCTCTCGGTTTTACCCAATTTTCACGGACAACTCTCTTTAAGGTAGTAATTGCTCCGTTTATTTCCAGCTCGCCGTAAACTTCATGGTCTACTTTTTCAATGACTTTCCCGTCTTCTAACGTCTTAATCTGAAAATCGGCCGCTCCGAGACTGTCCTTGCCGAACAAGAGGAAAAACCAAGCATCGGCTATCGTACTTTTCCCGGAGCCGTTTTTCCCCGAAATAACTGTCCTGTCGCTGAAATCTACTTCAAAGTCCTTAAATCCTTTAAAATAAGTCATCTTTAGTTTTCTTAATTTGATTTCTTTCATTTGTGAAATATTTATTTGATTGTTAGTATTTTTCAGCTTCCCGTTTTGTACAGAAAAAGTGAAAACCGGTAGAACACTCTTCATTAGAATAATCGAAGTTGTCAATTACTATGTGATCTCCAATTTTATAAAAAGTTTTGGCATCATATTTCGATATACCTACTTTTTCACCTAATATATCACCGATTATTTCAACGATAATGGCTTCGGAAGCTCGGCATTTGGCATTCACACGGCCTCTCACTTGAGCGTTTTGAGGGATTTCTGCAACTACTATAATGTCGTATAGGCATTTTTTGTACACTCGTTTTGGAGGTTCAAAAGTGCGGATAACCGGTATTTCAATTCCGTTTCTTTTACATGCGTTCATGGCAGCGGCACGTACATCACAATCACTATCCTTCAACCCTTTCTCGATGATTTCAAGGGGAACATCCTTGCCCTGACATGCGTTCATGGCAGCGGCACGTACATCACAATCACTATCCTTCAACCACTTCTCGATGATTTTAAGGGGAACATCCCTGCCCTGACATGCGTTCATGGCAGCGGCACGAACTATCCAATTGCTGTCCTTCAACCACTTCTCGATGATTTTAAGGGGAACATCCCTGCCCTGACATGCGTTCATGGCAGCGGCACGTACATCACAATCGCCGTCCTTCAACCCTTTCTCGATGATTTCAAGGGGAACATCCCTGCCCTGACATGCGTTCATGGCAGCGGCACGTA
>Ga0255344_1002700_pt1 | contig 20781 bp, 16 predicted proteins | sample wastewater_treat_5_FD_192414 | JGI IMG/M metagenome (GOLD analysis project Ga0255344, IMG submission 192414) | Wastewater microbial communities from Lulu Island WWTP, Vancouver, Canada - plant18 | ecosystem: Engineered > WWTP > Wastewater > Unclassified | place: Canada: Vancouver, British... | reverse complement strand
CGTCCAGCGCTTTGCCAGCCCGGAAGCTATCCAGGCTCTGTCCAATCCCGTCAATGATTCCCCGGGCTGTTTCTCCAAGCAGCGCCTCGAGCCTCGCCTGCAATCTGAGCTCCCCGTAGCCTTCTCCGTCAGGAGAAAAGGTTTCGGTAATGCCATCGGTAAAAAGCACCAGAGCGTCGCCGGGTTCAAGCAGCAGTTCCCGGTCTTTAAGCTGGATGGGGTCCAGCATGCCTAAAGCGATGCCACCTTTTCCGAGGGGTTCGACCCTTCCTTTTCCTGGACGCAGAAGGTAGGGCGGGTTGTGCCCCGCGATGCAGTAGGTCACTTTGCCGCTTCCCAGTTCCACGATCGCGTAAAAGACAGTCACAAAAAAGCCGTCGCTCGAATCGATCTGCAGGATGTGGTTGACTTTTTCGAGCGTCCGCGCAGGCGAAGCATTCTCCTGAGACATGGCGCGGATCAGGGTGCGGCTGACGGTCATGAACATTGAAGCCGGTAAGCCCTTATCTGAGACGTCAGCGATGACGAGACCGAACCTGTCTGGGCTGAGTTCGAAGGCGTCGTAAAAATCTCCGCCCACCTGGCTCGCGGTCTGCCATTCCGCCGCCAGGTCGTATCCAGCCAGCAGCGGGAGTTTCTCCGGCAGGAAGGTTTTCTGAATTTGTCGCGCGAGCTGCAGCTCTCTGTCGATCAGAGTCTGCTTGTACTGCATGGTCTGCATAATGAGGTTTTGAATGCCCGAAGCAATTTGGAGCGATGCTTCCCGCAGCAAATCCGCGCGCCGGCTCCGCCCGGGGCGGTTCGTCTCAAGCGCGATGAGCAAGCCCTGCATCCCGCCCGGAACGGTCAGCGGGAAACACAGGCTGGTCAGATTTTGTTTTTCCACTGCGGGCTCGGTGAAGCCGATATCTGCCAGCAAATCGCCCGGGAAGACCAGAAAACCTGCTTGTCCAAGACCCTCCAGCGCCTTGGCGACCTCGCTCAAGGGCAACCGTTTGACTGTCTCCAGGCTTGGTCCGTCCTGCCTGCGAGTTAGATGGCGCAAAATGGCTTCATCTTTGGCGGAATCGAAGCGGATCAGAGCAATTTGCTCGGCGTTGACAGCCTTCAGCAAGAGGTGCGTAATGCCTTCCAATGCCTCCGGCAGGCTTTTGGATACCGCGAAGAGCTTGGTGATTTGCAGCAGGAGGTTTGAGATGACTGATTCGGCTTGCTTCGCCTCAATCAGTTCAATATTCTGCAAATTGACTGCCGTTTGCTGGGCGATGCCTTCCAGAAGGGCAAAGCGCTGAGCGCCGAGAATAGACCCGGGCTCGCGCGGGATGTAGGCTTCGCGGCTGGTGTGCATCAGCAGCCCGATCTGCCGTTCGTGCGCGATCAGCGGGAAGAGCAGAATGGTGTCTTGGGCGGAGAGGGAAAGTTTATTGGTCAGGTCTCCCGGGCAAGCCGCGGCGGGGACCGCTGCCGGTCTGCCGGATCGGAGGATGCCTTCGAGCAGGTCTGATTGGGTAATGGAACAGGGTTCTTCGAGGCTGCAGGCGAAAGCGCCTTCCCCCAGGGCAGCCTGCAGCAGCAAACCGTTGGTATCCGGGTCCCTGAGGATCAGGGCAACAGACGCGCCCCCGATCAGCGAGAGGATGAACTCACCCGAAGTCTTGAGCAGGCTGTTGGCGTCGGCGAGGCTGCGTGTAGCCATGGCGACTTGCAGCATCATGGAAGTGTAGTAGGACTGCGCCTGGGTTTCCTGGTCGAGACGATCTTTTTCAATGGCGCTGCCAAGGTAGCCGGCAAAGGTGGCGCAGATGCTTTCGGACTCGGCTCCATAGCGGCCGGGTGTGCCTTCGTGCAGCGCCAGAACGCCCACGATTTCTCCGGTTACCGTAATCGGGGTGGCAATGCCGGAAAAGTTCCCTGGCAGGTTAAGGGTTTCCTGAACGGGGTCAGCGGAGTCTTCGGGGTTGCGGATGATGGCGCTTGAGGGCATCTGCTCGGGGTAGAACCAGACCTCACCTGGAGAGAGCACCATTTGGGCAACGGAGGCTCCCTCCCGCTCCGGCGCGCTGAAGGCTAAAAGATAGAGTTTGTCCGCAAAAGCCCTTTCCGGATCTGATTCGTCCTGAAGGCGGAGCCAGATGCTGGCGGCTTCGCCGGGAAGCAGCTCGAGGATGTTCGCGAGACTGGCGCTGAAAAAATCCTGCAGCGAGACGGATTGGGAGAGCAATTCAGCGGTTTCCCGGAATTTTTCAGAGTTCTTTGTGCGCCAGACTTCCGAGCGGTAGAGGCTGGCATTGCGCACCGCCACAGCCACGTTCGCGGCCAAGGTCTTGAAGAAAGTGACGTCCTCTTTGGAGAAGGCGTTGACCTGTTCACTTTGCAGGTCCAAAACGCCCATGATCCGCCCGCCAAAAATGAGCGGAAGGGTCAACTCGGAGCCTGTTTTGACGCCGGTTATCGGGTTGGGCAGGGGGCGCGGGTCGTTGGAAACGTCATTCACCAACTGCGCCTCGCCGGTCCGGGCGGTGAGGGTGATCAAACCCTGCGGCGCGTCCAGATTGAAAGCGATTTGATGCTCATGGTAGGTTTGGGCGCGTTCCCCGCTGCCGGCGCGGTAGGCAAGCGTGTGGGGCACGTACTGCTTGAGATATATGTGCACGTAAGGGATGTTGAATTTGGTGCGGATCAACTCTGACACCCGCGTGAGCAGTTGGTCGAGGTCGAGAATGCTGTTGATGGTTTGCGAGACTTCCGCGATTACTTGCAGGTAGTCGCGATCAGAGGCTTGCGGCGGGAGATAGTCGTAGTCAGTCATGGGTCTGCGGGTTTTGGTTCGCGGTGAAATACTTGACGAGCGTCAATTGATTGACGCCGGGGATGGAAAAATCCCAACGGGCTTCGTCCATGATTTTCCGGATCAGAAAGACGCCCAAGCCCCGTTCGCAGCGGGTTTCTAGCGGGCTGATCAGATCCGGCTCAGCAACATCTTCCGGTTCGAAAGGCGTGCCGTCATCCTGAATGGTGATTTTCAGACCCTTATCGTTCAAGTCGAGCAGGATTCGGATTTCTCCGCGGTCCTCCCCCCCGTAGGCATGGTCGATAACGTTGGAACACGCCTCATCCACTGCCAGGTCAATCGCGTAGCGCTGGCGCTCGTCGAAGGGACTTTCCTTGATGGCGTCCATCACGAAAACGGAAATAGCCCTAAGGTGGTCGAAACGTGCGGGGAATTTAGCGGAGAACATGGTCGGATCCCTTGAGTGAGGCGATTATAACATACGGAAAAGGGTAAAATTGGAGCATGACTGACAACCGCCTGAACCTTCTGATCGACGACCTTCCCGAGGATGAACGCCCTCGTGAACGCTTGCTGCAAAAAGGAGTCAGGGCTTTGAGCGACGCGGAATTGCTGGCGGTGCTTTTGGGCAGCGGACGCGCGGGAATCAGCGCCATCGACCTGGCGCAGCAGATTCTCCTGGAATTGGGCGGTTTCAGCGGAATCCATCGGGAGGATGTTTCCCGCCTGCTCGAAATCAAAGGCGTGGGGAAGGCAAAAGCGGCGCGCATTAAAGCCGCGGTCGAAGTTGCCTACCGGCTTGGCGCCACGCAGCGCGGAAAACAATTGGTCATCAAGTCTCCGGAAGACCTGGTGGAGATGCTCGGGCATGACATGCGAGCCAGCGATCAGGAGGAGTTTTGGGTGGTTTGGCTCAACGCGCGCAATGTCGTTGAGGGGAGCCGTCTATTGTATAAGGGTTCACAGGATGCCACAACGGTTCGCGTGAGTGAGGTTTTTAAGCTGGTGGTTGGCAAGAATGCCAACGCGGTCATGGTGGCGCACAATCACCCCTCGGGAGACCCCTCCGAAAGCCCGGAAGATGTCAATATGACCCGCGCGATCATCGAGGCGGGTAAACTACTGGACATTCGCGTGCTCGACCACGTTATTATTGGTCTGCATGGTTTCACGTCCATCCGTCAAAAACACCCATCCTTGTGGGCATAATTTCAGACACTGAATTGCATCAACTCGCCTGTGCGGGGATGAGTGAAGCTCAGATAGCAGGCGTGAAGCATCATGCGTTCTCTTTCGGGCTTTGAGCAGGCTTTGAATTGGGGCGGCTGGTAAAGCGGATCGCCCAGAATCCCCAGACCGAGGTGATAAAGATGCGCCCGGATCTGATGGGAGACGCCGCTGTGGAGCCGGCATTCCAGCTCAGCCCAATTCGCTTCGCGCCGAAGGACGAGAAAGTCCGTTCGGGCGGGTTTGCCTTTTTCCATATCGACGCGCGTGCGGTGGGCGCGGTCGGCGTTGACTTTGAGAGGCGCTTCGAGGCTGATTTCGTCCCAGGCGGGCAGAGGAGCCACCTGCGCCAGGTAGCGCTTGACGGGCTCGCGCTCGCGGAATTGCCGGTTGAGCTCACGGTGCGTGCCGGCATCCCGTGCCAGAACCATCAACCCACTGGTTTCCTTATCGAGCCGGTGTACCATCCAGAGCCTGCCAAAAACTGGATCGAGTAATGAGCGCAAGTGCGGCAGGGCGGGTTCGTAGCCATCGGGCACGGAGCGCAAGCCTGCTGGTTTATTGATCACGACCAGGCACTCATCCATGAACACGATCCAATCAGGGACTGGCGGGGTTTGCGGAGAGGTGGGTTCGGAATTCATCAGGCTTTTTCTGTGTTCGCGTCAGAGCTCAGTGACGGGCGGCGAAACAGGAAACTTCGATCAATCCCGGACCGCCATGGACTACGACTGCCGGTGGGACGGTGTACTTGGGGATGTTTTGGATGCCCGTGGCAGCGCGGAGCTCGCGGGTGATCTGGGATAAAAGCGGTTCCGAATCACATTCGCTGACCGTGAGGTAGGGTTTGGGATTATCCCTGCAGGTTTCCGCAGCCAGGTCCACAATCGTGCGCATTGCCTGTCTCCTCGTGCGGACCTTGTTATAGACGTCCACCTCACCGTCATTCACGGTCAGGATGGGGATGACATGGAGCAGGGTGCCCACCAGCTTGGCGGCATGCCCAATGCGACCGCCGCGGTGCAAGTATTCCAGAGTTCGGAGCTGGAAATAAACTTTTTCGCGGGATGCCATTTCGAGGACGTTTTCTTTGACTTCCCGGATGGAAAGCCCGGCTTGCGCCCATTCCTGGGCTGCCAGGACCAGCGATCCAAGACCTCCGGCAAGCGTTTTGCTGTCCAGGATGTGAATGCGGTCGGTGCGAAACTCCTGGGCTGCCACGGCGGCGCTGCGGAAGGTGCCGTTGGCTTTGGCGGAAGGGGCGATGACCAGAGCGGTGTCGCCAGCATCAAGGATTCTTTTATAGATGGGTGTGTAAAGGGCTGGCGGAGGGGCGGCAGTGCCGGGCAGAGTTTTGGACCCGCGCAGCTTTCGGAGGAAGGTTGCGGTGTCGATCTCCGTGTCGTCGCGGTACGTTTCGCTGCCGAAAGTGATGATTTGAGGCAGAACTTCAATCCCCGCCTGGTGAAGCATATCCAGTGGCAGACCGCAGGTTGTGTCAGCGATGATCTTGATCACAAGCTCACATCTCCCTGCGCGATGCGATCAAGACAGAGAAAACAGATGAGGTGTACTGCGGAATTGGCGCTCAAGGTAGAGACCGCCTGCAGTTCGGACAGATTTCTTCTTCCTTGCTTACGACGAATCCGCAATGCAGGCAGGTGGCGGGCTGCACTTCTCCAAGAGGCGCCCCACACGCCAGGCAGCGAGCGGAAGCGATCGGGTTGGCTGTGAGGCAGTACGGGCAGACCGTGCTGCTCAGCCGTTCGGAAAGTCGCTTGCCGGTGCCGTGCTGGCGGGCGGTTTGGTCAATGACCCCCCAGGCGCCTTCTTCGAGTTGAAGCGATTCGACGTCCTGGGCGATGTCATCGATGCGGGAGAACAGTGAGAGCGGGTTTCGGAGCGCGCTGATGGCGGTTAGCCCGAGGCTTGCTGCCACCCCGAACCACATCTGGTTACTTAGCGTCACACTCACACCGTCTTCCACCCGGGCAATATTGGCGGTCAGCGCGGTATGTCCGCCGGCTTGCCGGTTTTGCCGGGTTGCTATCTGTACGGCAAGTTTATCCCCTGATCCATAGCGCTGTACCTGATAATTCCCGCGGTTGTAATATGCCACCAGATTCCTGGCGATGTCTTCCGGTTGGATATCTCCGTGATAGATGCGTGTGGTCATGTGGTCTCTCGTTTCATTGATAGTACACTTTAGATTATAATCGGGAAAAGCAAGAGGCACCAAGAATGGTCAGGAATGCACATCCGGTTCTGAAAAAAATAGCGTTTGTTCTGGGAATATTGTTATTGGTCCTGGTGATCGGCGTTTCAGGGGTCCCTTCCCCGGCTGCGGGGCAGTTCCCAACTCTCTCGGTAGCCACCGTGACAGGCACCCCACGCGGGTTGTGGGTGCGGGCGATTGGTGAACCTCACATTCCTCTGAACGTGCGCAGCGGTCCAAGCCCGACTTCCTTGCAGGTCGGAGTGTTTTTGGTTGGGCAGGAAGCTCCCGCGTTCGGATACTATGGAAGTTATGTTCAGATTGAGTATGCCGGCGCGCCGGGAGACCGCGGATGGGTCGTTTTGGACCGGGTCGAAGTTTTTGGGGGCACCTTGCCGATGATGCAGGCTCCGCCAACGGAGACGCCTTCCATCACAAAGACGATCGACCCAACTCTGGCAGCGCAGTTCATCATCACCGCTCAACCTTCACGGCTGCCCACTTTCACAGAGCCGCCGGCGCTGTTAATCCCCACTTTTCAGGCGGAAACCGGCGCGACCGCGACCGGGGGCATTCCTATCGGATATGTCATCATCACCCTGGCGGGTTTGGGTCTGTTCCTCTCACTGATCGCGATTCTGCGGCGGGGCTGATTCCTAATCTGGTTTTGCGGTCGTATATTTTGTGATTCTTTTCAGGCTGTTGACGAAAGAAAAAGCGTCTGCCAGTTCCGGAAGCTGATGCTCCATTGCCCGGTAGCCCTCATCGTAGAGCGTTGTCGGGTCGACCTTTTGCAGCGTCCCGTAATGCCCGACGACGGGTCTGACGATCACATCGGGTTTGGTGATTTCCAGGTTCAGTTCTGTCAGCTTGTCACTGCCAATCTCGATCCCGAGATTGAAGTTCTTGATGGAACCGCCAATCCTTGTTTTGGCCCACCGGTCAAGGATGGCTTCCGGGATTTGTTCAATAGCGACCGAGTTGAGTTCCAAGGGCGAGAAACCGGCTGGTTTGGTATGGAGCGGGACGGCGACCAGGGGAATGGATGGGTTCATAGCCCGTGCTGGTTCAACCGGAACAGGGTCCAGCACGCCGCCATCCACAAGAATGTCATCCCCGCGCGTCGGAAAAACGCCGGGAATGGCGATGGTAGCAAGGACTGCCTTCATGACCTCGCCCTCACTGATCACCACTTCCTCGCTGGTCTTCAGGCTGACAGAGGTGACGGAAAGTTGGATTGCCAGGTCCGCGAAAGTTTTCCCATCCAGGAATTTCCCCAAAACCTGCTCCAGGCCTGCTGTTCCGACCATGGAAGGCGCGTCGGAAGCAGCCCTGCGGAAATTGGGACTCTTGAAGAAATCGATAACCGCCGAGAGGATCTCCCGCGTGGGCACCTGGGCAGCCAAAGGCGCGCCAAACATGCCGCCGGCGCTCGTGCCAGCGATGCCGCTGAGCTCGTAATCGTTGTCCAAAAGGCATTGTACGACGCCGAGATGTGCGATACCCCTCACCCCTCCGCCGCCTAATGCCAGTACGATCTCTTTTGCCATAGAATGTCCTTTTTCAACGTGAAATATACCATAAAGGAAAGGGCAAACCTGCTTCTATGAAGAAAGCTTATGCAAAGCAAATGCTAATTACTTGTTTACCATCCTGAAGAACTGCTTCCTCAGGTATGTAGCCCTCCTTGGGGGAGGCAGAGATCCGGCGGGATTTTTACCCCGCCATACGGACGACGAGGTGACCGCAGAGGGGCGCCTTATCCGCAAAGACATTTGCAGATCATTGGCAAAAAAGCAGTTACTCAAGGCGCTAATATGGGCAACTCATGCCCCCAGGCGCAGAAGAGTCGGTGGGGCGGGAAGCTTGAAATCCATCGCCCGGGGAGAAAGACCCCTTATTAAAAACAAAACAGGCTGGGGAAACCCAGCCTGTTTTGTTGCGTACTTGAATTAGTCGAGTGTGATGGTTCCCGCGATGATGTCAGCCTTGAGCTGTTCAATCTCGGCTACGAGTTCAGCAGGAACAATGCTTTCGAGCTCGTGGAAGGGGGCAATCGACACGCCTTCGTTAGCGAGCGTACCGACCACATCACCGCCCACGAAAGTGCCGTCGATGACGGATTTGATGACTTGCAAGGTGGTCGCGTCCATCAGTTTCATGACGGAGGTCAGGGTGATGTCAGCGTATTCGGGACTGGTGAGCGCCCAGTCTGAATCCACACCGATCAGGTAGGCGTTTCCGCGTTCCTTGATGGCGGCAGCCGCGCCCAAACCAACAGGTCCGGCAACCGGCATGATGATGTCGGCGCCTTCGTCCATGAGGGACTTGGCAAGCTCATTACCCTTTTGCTGATCATCGAAGGACATGGTGAAGAGACCGGAGTCCGGTGCAGCAGGATCCCAACCGAGGACTTTAACATCCGTGCCCTTAACTTCATTGTATTTGGCAACGCCCTTGTAGAAGCCGTCCATGAAGATGGTCACGGTGGGGATGGGCAGACCGCCGAATGTTCCAACAACGCCCGTCTTGGTGACGCCGGCGGCGAGGTAGCCAGCCAGGAAGGCGGCTTCGTCAGTGTTGAAGATCTGACCGGTCACGTTGGCGATGGCGGGATCGTAGTTGTAGTCCACGATCGAGAATTTGAGGTCGGGGTTGGCTTCAGCGGCAGCCTTGGTGGCATCGCCGATCAGGAAGCCGACGGTGATGATCAGGTCGCATTTTTCTTCCATCAGGGCGTTCAGATTCTTCTCATAGTCCGCGACTTCTTTGGACTCGAGATATTTGCCTTCGATGCCGAGCTGATCGATCGCGTCGGTGATGCCTTTCCAGGCGGTGGCATTGAAGGATTTGTCATCGATACCACCCGTATCGGTGATTTGGCATACCTTGGTCTTGGGGGCGGCGGGTTCCTCGGCAGCCGGTTTCTCGGGCTCAGCCGGAGGGGTTGTCGTGCAGGCGGCAAGCAGCATGCTGCCGATCAGCAGAACGGATACGATGGCGAACAACTTTTTAATCATACTTTCTCTAATCTCCTTTTTTATATTAACAATACTTGGCGGCGTTAACCGTTTATTGATGTGCCTCAAGTATAAGGCAGCAAACAAAAGACCGCAAGTTCATTTGCGGTCTTCTTTCCAACATTATTCCTGGCTGGTCTTCACATGGTCTGCTTCACCGGATTTCATCCCCAGCACTGAAATCAACGCGGCGATCATAAAGATCGGTCCGATGATGAATATCGATGCATAGTTATTGCCAGTCAGTTTGACAATCCAGCCATTGATGTTCGGTCCGGCGATGGCTGCCAGGGTGGAGAAGAGGTAATAAAGACCAGTATAGGTACCGATATGGACCTGGTCGGTGAGGTCAACGACTACCGGCAAAGAGTTGATATTGATTAAGGACCAGCCAATACCAGCCGCGAGCAGGAAGAGTGTCAGGGTCATGATATTCCCCAGAACAGGCAGTCTGCCGTGTACCTGGAGCAGGGTTTCTTTGGGAAGGAAATAGACGCCCAGGAGCACCAAAATCATGATTAACAATCCAATCCCGAGGGTTTTCTTCCGCCCTAACTTTGCTCCGATAAATCCGGCTGGGATGGCGAAGAGCAGGAATGAGAAACCTACACTGGTGATCAATTTGCCAGCGCCGGATTCATCCAGACCAAGATGGTTGATACCGTAGAGAGAAAGGAAAGCTTCGATCGCGTTGTAGGCAATGAACCAGAAAAAGATAGCCAGAAAAATACGGATGGCATCTCCATGCCTGCTGGTGACAAGTTCCTTCAAACTTTTCCAAAAGTTGGGTTCTTCAATATTTGGATTGTCCTCATACACCTTGGGTTCACGCACAAAAATGACCACTAATGCAGCGGCAGCCAGAACCAACGCGGATCCGAACCAAAACGGATAAGCCGCACTCCTGGCGACGAGCATTGAACCGATGGAGGTTCCCAACACCAAACCCAGCCCACCCATGAAGTTGATGATACCGTTGGCTTGTGAGCGCAACCTGGAAGGAGTAACATCGGGCATCAGCGCCACGACCGGCGTGCGCCAGAATGCCATTGCGAGAATAGTCGTGACAGTGCACGCTATGAATAGGGGCAGAGTAGCCGCGAGTGGGACAAGACCGAAGGCGATCGCGGCGATTGGAGCGCCTATCAGAATAAAAGGCAGGCGTCTGCCAAGCTTGGTGCGCAGGCGGTCAGACCAGGCTCCGACCGGCGGCTGGATGAAGAGAGCGGCTATGTTATCCAGTGACATAAAGAAGCCGATCTGGGCTGAATCCAATAGGAACTTCTTTTCCAGCAGTATGGGAACGTATGTGTTATAGAGGCTCCATAATACGCTGACACCAAAAAAGCCAAAACCAATTAAAAACAACTTACTGTATTTGAATTTAGGTTCTTCCTGCATTATTCCTCCTTAAATTGGCTCTCTTCGAGCCTCTGATTGATATATTGAGCAATAAATTCATGGTCTTCATCCGTCAGCGGCGCCTCACGCAGTAGGTCCGGACGGTTTTCGAGCGTGCGGATAAGCGACTGCTGCCGTTTCCACTGCTGCTGGCGGGCGAGGTGCCCGTTGAGCAGGATCTCCGGCACCCGCCATTCGCGGAACACTGGCGGTTTGGTCCACTGAGGGTATTCGAGCAAGCCTTCGATGGAGAAGGAATCGTCCTGGGTCGCGTCCGCGTCGCCCAAGACACCCGGCACCAGCCTGCCGACGGCGTCCATCAGCATCAGCGCGGGCAGCTCGCCGCCAGTCAGCACAAAGTCGCCGATCGAGATGACGCGCGTGGCGAGGTGCTCCCGAATGCGTTCGTCAAAAGCCTCGTAGCGCCCGCAGATCAGCGCGAGATGCGCGAAACCAGCCAGCTCGCGCGCCATTTTTTGGTCGAAGCGTTCGCCCTGCGGGCAGAGCAAAATCACCGGGCAGGCGGGCGGCGCGCCGAGCACGCCCTCGACGGCGGCGAAGACCGGTTCGGGTTTCATCACCATCCCCCCGCCCCCGCCGTAGGGTGTATCATCGGTGGTGTGGTGCTTGTCGGCAGCCCAGTTGCGGATGTTGTGCGCGCGCACCTCGATCAGCCCGTTTTGAATCGCGCGTTTCAGGATGCTGATATCGAGATAAGGCTGAAATATCTCCGGAAAGAGGCTGAACACGTCAAATCGCATAGTTGAATTTTAGACGATAGGGGGCAATTGGGCAAGCCGCAGTCCACCGTACCTTGTTTTTGTGGTAGGGGATAAATTCACTATGTTATACTGTCGATAGTGAACAAATGAAAAAATACTTATGTAACAGTCCAGGAGGTTGAATGAAAAAGTCCTTTTCTGTTTTGCTTGTTGTTACAATTCTTTGCACGATGCTCCCGGTATCGTTACTTGCCCCTAACAATGTAAATGCAGCTATCGTTGAAGTGCCACGGATCGCTGACTACGATGCACCACAAGACAGTCAACCCTTTCAAACATATCCTATTCCTATTAATGATGAAGGGAATGAAGTTTGGAACACTTATCCGATAGATGAATGGTACGTAGATGATGATCCTGTCTCATTTTTCTCTCCAGATGTTACCGAGTTTGTCCCAGAAAGAATTGAATTTGAAAGAGTATATGAAGCCGGGCTTCGTGTTAATATCAATCCATCAATCTATATGCCAGGCGCCACAATCTCAGTTTCATGGGAACTTGAAAATTTTACAAGCGGTTTTGATAACCATTCTTATTATTTGCAATTTTATTCAAACGATTTATCTGAACTTCCCGGAAGTACCCGTTTTGATAACGAGCTATCAAGCCTATCTATTGAAGAACTTTCAGGCAATTTTCAACTTCATAAAACGAACACCGATGAAGCTAACGAACTTAGCTTTAATCTGAGTCTTTACCGTGATGGTGAATTATTAGACGTTCAACAAGTCGTATTACCGGTAGCTGATAACAACACAGAATCAGCCAATCTTTACGGCAACTTAAATGGACAAGTACAAATTGAAAACTTCAACCTTTCCAATGGTCTTGAAAACTTGATTTTTTCAGCAAACAGACCAAGTCCTCATAAAACGCCGAGTTATTCGTTGCAAGGTATGATGCTGGAAATTCTTGCTGTTGATCCCATAAACAATGTGGATATCAATTCCTTTATTGAGCCTGTCAAAATTACCATTCCCTATAATTCTGAATTATTTTCAGATGAACAGGAGGCAGATTTACAGCTTTATTATTTCAATGAAGCTGACAACGAGTGGTACCCAATGGCAACAACAGTTGATACTGAAACAAAAACATTGAGTGTGTTTACAGATCATTTAACCGTATTTGACTATAAGGCAAGCAACTGGCAGGCTTATCTTCCCCCGCTCCTGCAGAGTTACGAAGTTTCCGAGTTTACAGGTGCTGCAAATTACACCTACCAAATTCCAACTATTGCTGCTGAAGGAGGCATAAGACCTGAATTAGCACTCAGATATAACAGCCAGATTATCGATGAGGGTGCGTACTTTACACAAGCTTCGTGGGTCGGCATGGGTTGGTCACTTGATACAGGTGCAATAACCCGTGATATGCATGAAACACCTTCATCGCTAAATGATGATACTTTCTTCCTGAATCTGAATGGAATAAGCGGTCGCTTGTTGCCGGTAAGCACAACTGGTGAATATACTGAGTATCGCCTGCAACAAGATTCTTCCCACCGGATACGCCAATATGGAGACCAATCATGGGTGGTTTTCGGCAATAATGGTGTTAACTATCACTTTGAAAATCAGCAATCTTCCAATGCCTATTATGCCGCAAACTCATGTGCAGATCTGCAAATATGGAAGTGGATGCTCACACGGATAGTAGATGCCAATGGAAACACAATTATCTACGAAAATGAGAAAGGGCAAAAGACATACGAAAAAAATTCAGCAACCTGTACGATTGATCATTCAATCTATCCCAAAAGCATCAAGTACTCGCCTGTTTCCGGCGGAGGATATAAATACCAAATCAATTTTGTGACTGATACGAGGGTTGATTACAAAGAGAGCTGGAATGAAAACAGTTCTGCAACTTTCTTTGACAAGGTAAAATTGAACAAGGTTGAACTGCTAATTAATAATCAACCTTATCGGGATTATTTACTGACCTATAGCAACCTTATTCTTCCTGCTATCAATTGGAATGGTGCTGACACACCAACACTTGCTTTGGCTGTGATAAAAGAGGTAGGACATTATGGTTCTCAGTCTTTGTATACTCCCGCATTATCCTTTGAATATAAAGATAAGCTTCATCTTTCAAAAATTGACAACAATCAAGGTGGCAAGGTTGAGTTTGGATATACACCTCATGAAGAATACATCGATAGCCACAAAGGCCCACGCTCAGTACAATGGGACAGACTCACGGGTTGTCAATATCTGGGCTCTCATCCTTGGCTCCATAGGCATCGAGAAAATGGTGTTTTATGCCAGGATGAAAATTTGGATGATGGCACAATGTATGAACTCACATTTCTACCAGCACCTTCGGAGCCTTCGCCAAAGGATTCAGCCCTTTTAACGGCATCAATTCCTGAAACTATGTTGAAATATGGGGGCAAATACAGGTTTGCATTCATAGGTAGAAGTGTTTCAGACAATGGTACCGGCACTGATCTGGGTTTTAAATGTAAGATGCCTAGGAAATTAGATGTTATAAATTTCTATGTAGGAACCAATAGCACTAGTATGGGGTTTACTTTAGAACTTGATACGGAATGGGATATTACAACTACTGATTTTTATACAGAAAGTACAGGACTTCGCATCAGCCTTTTGGAAATTGTACTTTACCCTGGTCGTTATGTAGTCACAAGTCGCACGGAAACGGATTACAGCGATAGCAATAACCCAAATTCTGTCACATGGGATTATGAGTATGAGGGATTTGCATATAACAATCCCCAAAATTCACCATCATCAGATGCAGACAAACTTTATGTACCCCATTATCGAGAATTTAGGGGTTTTTCTAAAGCCACGCAAACTTTGCAAGGCGAAAACCTGAAAATAATCAGTTACTTTGATCAGCGTGATAGAACGAAAGGAAATTTATTAAAACGCGAAGTAATACTAAACAACATGCTTTACCAAACAAGCACCTATGAATACCAGACGCATGATAGCATTGTCCTTATTAACAACGATGCACTTGCCAAGGCTTCTCTTCGCCAATTTATTGACCTTGATATATACTGGAATCGCCTGGTGTCCGAAAAACATACTATTCACCCTAATGGAAATGTTAACAATTTATATGGTACTGAGACAAGGTTTAGCTACAACGGCTGTGCGTATAATGACCCTGCCTGTGAGAACAACATGGCAAGAGATGACTTCAAAGCTCAATTGACCAGGAAAGCCAGCTATGTGTTTAAAACATCGGGCAACCCGGAGCCTTTCCTCATTGATTTCATCAACTACCAAACACCTGGCTTCTTTAATGTTTCTGAGCATAGTAATGCTCCTACAGGCAGGCAACACTGGCATTCCACTCGAGTGGACAGCATTGAAGCGCGCAAGGTAGATGCTACAACTCTCCTGCGAAAGACTCTGTATTTTTACGATAATCAGGGAAACCTGATCACACAACGCGTATTACAAGATGGCGGAAACTATGCCCAAACATCGTATTCGTACAACGACACAGGCGATCTTGTTACTGAAAGAAGCTGGAAAGAACCTTCAAGCTTTAACAGTGATCCCCAAGGCGCTGCAATAGTTGTTGGCTACAGTTATGATCCTGCATTTCCAGGGCAGGTCTACCAACAAACTATTGGTGCTGGAAGTCAAAATCAACTCACAACAACTACATTCTATGACTTACGGAACAATTTACCAATCAAGGTTCAACACCCTAATGGAGCTATTGAAGGGGCGGCATATGATCCTTTGGGGCGCATCATAAAAATTTGTGCTCAGGACAATTGGAATCCTGAAGTCCAAACCTGCGCCGATGTAGAAAGACCAACGCTTGGTGTTACCTACAGAAACTACCATCGGGAAACAAACCAGCCGATGTCCATTTTGCTGGATCCTTTTGATGGCTCAGATATCCATCATTATTACAATGGGTTTGGAAAACTAATCCAAACACAAACAAGGCATGCGCATCTCAGCGCTTCGGAAACGACCAACTTTGTAAGCTACGCGGCACGTTACGATGGACTGGGCAGGCTTATCTACGAAAGCAATGCCTTTGATATAGGAGCCCATGGATACAGTTATTATCATCTTGATTTTCCATCAATGCCGGATGGTGTCAGACAATATTCATACGATCCACTTGGCAGGCTTTTAAGTATTCAACGAATATCAAATGCTTCTTCACCTAGACTTGAAAAGAAATTTGATTACCAGTTTTTTGCTGACAGCCAACGCAATGAATGGCTTTCTGTGTCAATTGAGAGTGATGCCAGAGACCAGGCTGGTGGTTGGCAATATGCCACAAAGACCAGAACAAATGCGCTTGGTCAGGTTGTAAATGTTATTCCTCCCACCGGTCCCTCAACCCGCTTTGTTTATGATGCTTTGGGTCAGTTGCTTGAAGCTTATTATGGCAATGCCAAAACCACAATAACATACGACTATGCTGGTAATAAGATAAGCATGAAAGATCCTGATATGGGGTATTGGGTTTATGGTTACAACTATAATGGCAGTTTGAGCGTGCAGATTGATGGGAACAATCAAAAAACCTGTCTCAGTTATGACTCTATTAATCGTCTGATTAGCAAAAGTTTTGGGAATCATCCCAGCTCCTGCGATAGTCTGAGCCCATCAATACAGTATCGTTATGACGAAAACGGGCAACTGGGCTACCGCACCGGCATGACGGATGCTTCCGGCACAACCGCCTGGAAGTATGACCTGCGCGGGCGGATGATCCGGGAGGATAAGACGGTCGGCAGCTTTGGCGCCTTCACCACCCAGTGGGCGTATGACAGCGCCGATCGAGTCATAGCAATGCTTTATCCGGACGGAGAGCGCGTCGATTTTAGCTACCTTCCCCAGGGCGGAGTGAATCGCGTTGGCGCTTATCTGACGGGGACGCAGGTCAACGCCAATGGGCAAATCAGCCTACGCACCTTCGGGAACGGGACGCAAACCAGCCTGACCTATCACGATTGGCTCACCAATGGCGGTCGCCTGAGCGCGCTGCAAAGCGGTCAGTCTGCTTCGTTGCTCAATTTGGGCTTTACCTATGATAGTGTTGGTAACATCCTGACCATTACCGATGGGTTGAACAGCAACCAGGTTCAGAGCTTTACCTATGACGCTTTGAACCGACTGACCGCTGCCAGCACGAATGGCGTTGGTCAGGGGCTGTACGCCCAGAACTATGGCTACGACCCAGCCACCGGCAACCTGGCTTCGAAGAGCGATGTGGGGGCGTACAGTTACTCGCCCGCGAAACCGCATGCCGTCGCCTAGGCAGGCGCGAACAGTTACGTCTATGACCAGAACGGGAACATGACCAGCCGAACGGTCGATGGGGTGGTGTGGACCTATGCCTATAACACTGAAAACCAGTTGATATCAACCCATAAGGACAATCAATTGATCAGCGAGTATGGCTATGACGGGGATGGGAAGCGGGTGGCGGAGATCAACGCGGACGGCACGGCAACGATCTTCATCGGCAACTACTTTGAAGGCGCTTATCCCGAACCGGAACCTCCCGCGCAGCCCCCGCAGCCCCCGCAGCCTTCGCTGCCCTTTAAGGCTTACTTACCAATAGTGTCCAAAGGTGGAATAAGCTTTGAACCGATCACAGCCCGCTTCGGGACCTTGTACTTTTATGCGGATGGTGAGCGGATAGCGATGAAAAAGGATGGTGAAGTTTATTACCTTTATGGTGATCAGTTGGGGAGCGTGAGCGCGGTGGCGGATGCGGACGGAAACCAGATAAGTAAAACCCTCTACCACCCCTGGGGTACGATCAGACACACCCAGGGCACAAGCCCTACAGATTATGCTTTCACAGGGCAAATGAAAGAAGGCGACATATACTTCTACAACGCCAGATGGTACGACCCCGCAATCGGTCGCTTCATGCAGGCGGACACCCTTGTTCCCCCAACCCAAGGCACGCAGGGTTTTGACAGATTCGCGTACGTCAACAATAATCCGCTAATTTACACAGATCCAAGCGGGAACTGGCTTATTCCAGGCTGGGATGACAAATACATACTCAACCAAGGGCAAACAAACCGGTGCGCAATCTTTTCGTTAGCGATGGCATCCAGTGCTGTGAGTGAAATGCAGGTAGACGAAGTAAAACTTGAACAAGCTTGGATCTGGCGGAAATTAGGTTTGGATTGGGGTATTCCCCCAACTTTACAACCTAAAGGCGTGAATAATACTTTTCCTGAAATCGAGGCGGAGTACTTGCAAGGAAATAAAGAAACAATTATCAGTTTATTAGAACAGGGAAACCCAGTGGTAGTAACTTTAGCATATCCAAAATATGGGCATTCAGTAGTTGCTATAGGATATGAACCTCTCTCGGATGAGTTGATATTTGTGAATCCAGCAGGTGGAAATAGACGTAACGAATCGGAACTTGTCAATGATATTCGTTCTCAGATAGGATATTTTTTCCCAAATACTGATCTTACTCAGTATGAAGATTTTGCAGCTCTGCAATCGCATAGTAATTCATGGATTCTATCTAGGTCTCTGGTTGTCCTCTCGAAGCGCGAGCAAAGTGGAACCCCTTATCATGTTCCCACATACTCGCCCCGGGGAAGAAGTCCTTTCAAGCCTGTACTTATGCAACGGTGAAACGGATTGAAATGAAAAGAATAAGTCTATTACTCATATTGACTGTCATTTGTTTAGCTGGATGTACAAGTACAGCAAATGATATGTCCATCATTCATACGTCTTATGGGACCATTTCATTTACCCAAATGGTAAAAGAAATAAAAACAGTGAGTGACTCTATTACAGGAAGAGTGGAAATCATCCAAAGACCCTTTGCACACTTACGCCTGCATCGAGTTTCTTATTCTCCAGATAAGAGGTATATAGTCGGGATCAGCATAATAAACGATCTATTGAAAACGAAAATGTACGCGAGACCGCCAGCTTTGGTTGACCTACAAACAGGAGAGATGAAACAATGTAAAGCATTTGGCGATGTAACCTCATCATACGCCTACTACGGTGTCGAGGAAGGACATCACTGGGGAATTGGGGCAACATCAAACCAGATATATATTTTTGATTTCTCAACGTGTGAAATAGTGGAAAAAATTATCGAAATTGATGAGATGAATCTGATAATGGGACTGTCTTGGAATCCAGAAGCAAGATTACTTGCTTATGGTATTCACATAAGTAGAGACTTTACGAAAGAACATCAAGATTATGAACTCTATGTATATGATTATGATAATGGAATTACGACCATCGTCGCAGAAGGAATCAGTCCCGCTTGGTCACCTGATGGAAGAGAAATAGCCTTTTTTTCTGAAAGAGGTATCTCTGTGATTGACTTTGAAACAAACGAAATCACGACGGTGGATATGGAATATCGTTCGGTTAACGAAGGTTCTATTCAGTGGTCCGCTGATGGAAGTGGTTTTTTGTTTTGCGTTTATATGAAAAACAATGAAGGTCGATTGGATGAAAAGATTTATCATTACTCCATAAATGATAGCAAATTAGAACTTCTGCTGATCGGCGGAGTTGATCCATATTGGATTTTTGAATAGGGAAGGTTTGGTTCTTAAGAATACAAGAAGATGTCTGTTATCAACAAAAAATGTAAGGTGTTAGCCCGTTGCTCTGTTGTAGGCGCGGGGAATTACACTCAGACCTATGGCTATGACCCAACCACCGGCAACCTGGCTTCGAAGAGCGATGTGGGGGCGCTTCTATACTCCGACCCAGCCCACATACATGCCGCCACGTCCGCGGGAGCAAACACGTATACTTATGATGCCAATGGCAACATGATCTCCCGGAATGGGCAGTTCATCAGTTATGATGCTGAGAACCATCTCACGGCATTCGCGGGCAAGACCTACTACTATGACGGGGATGGGAAGCGGGTGGCGGAGATCAACGCGGACGGCACGGCAACGATCTTCATCGGCAACTATTTTGAAGGCGCTTATCCCGAACCGGAACCTCCTGCGCAGCCCCCTCAGCCCCCTCAGCCTTCGCTGCCCTATAAGGCATATCTGCCTGTTGTGTCCAAAGGTGGAATAAGCTTTGAACCGATCACAGCCCGCCCCCGGCAAACTTGTAACCCGAATTTTTGCGCGCCTGCTGACCTTTATGGTTGTAAAGAACCTTAAAAAGCATGGGCATGATCCAAATGCGCCCGGTTTCTATCTGCAGGAACAAGACTAAGGGTTTATTATTCTGGAGATGACTTGAAAACATGGAGTTGGTCAAATGATAGAAAAGACATATGAAACAGAATCCGGCATTATCCATTACTGGATCAGTATGATTGACACTGATGGGCTGACTTTGGTTTTTCTTCCGGGCTTGACAGCAGACCACAGGTTGTTTGAAAAACAAATTGAGTATTTTAGGGATAAATACAATGCTTTTGTCTGGGATGCTCCTGGTCATGCCGCTTCGTGGCCTTTTAAATTGGATTTCAGCTTGCCTGACAAGGCTCGTTGGTTAAATGAAATCCTCGAGCAGGAAAACATAAGAAGACCTGTTATTGTAGGGCAATCATTGGGCGGCTTTGTGGGGCAAGCTTTTGCAGAGTTGTTTCCTGACAAGTTAAAAGGCTTTGTGGCTATTGATTCCACCCCTCTGCAGAGAAAATATATAAAGGATGGAGAGCTTTGGATGCTGAAAAGCATGCGGTCTACGTACTATCGTTTTCCATGGGATTTTTTAGTAAAGCTCGCGACAAATGGAGTCGCGACGTCTGATTACGGCAGAAATCTAATGCGGGAAATGATGATGGTTTATGAAGGGGATAAAAAGAGATATACCCAATTAACAGGCCACGGTTTTAAGATCATTGCGGAAGGGATGGAGGCGGATTTGCCATACCTTATTAAATGCCCGGCTTTGTTGATTTGCGGTGAAGAAGATAGAGTAGGCTATTGCCTCAGACTCAATAAAGAATGGCACGAGGATACCGGCATTCCACTTGAATGGATAGCGGACGCGGGTCATAATTCAAATACAGATAAGCCTGAGATCGTCAATCAGGCGCTTGAATCTTTTGTCAAAGGAATAGCTTAGGCGTAGAAAAGTTGGTTGCGTAAGATCGTAATCAATCCGGGCATCTTCCGGATTGATTACGGTAAGGATGGGGGCGGGCTACCGTCCGTACAATACGGATGCCAACATAAGGATTGACCAAAGCAAGATGCTTCCTCTCGGCTGGGGAGGAGAGTTGAATTGACAAAGTAAGCTCCTGCGGGTACACTTTTTCGGCAGTTTCATTTTGTTGTTTTAGTAAAGGAGTAGTTATAAATGGCATACAGCTTTAAAAACTCAAAGGGAAAAGAATATTTCCTCC
>Ga0255344_1002697_pt1 | contig 20820 bp, 16 predicted proteins | sample wastewater_treat_5_FD_192414 | JGI IMG/M metagenome (GOLD analysis project Ga0255344, IMG submission 192414) | Wastewater microbial communities from Lulu Island WWTP, Vancouver, Canada - plant18 | ecosystem: Engineered > WWTP > Wastewater > Unclassified | place: Canada: Vancouver, British... | reverse complement strand
TTTGTCCGGAAAAACCGTTGGGCCACCACGCTTCCACCGGAAGCCGGGTCAGCTGTATCTTTTGTGCGCCTCCCCTTTTGAGACAAAACGACTTTTCTCCAAGCAGGGCAGTGCCGTCAGAGAGGGACAGACGAAAGCTGCGCTCTTCTGCAGCATCAGGCAACATCAGGCGGACTTCCACCGTACCGTGACGGAAATCCTCCTCCAGGCGGGCGCTGACATAAAAATCCGGCTTCCGACTCTCCAATCTGTCCGGTATACAGGCATCAAGCCAGGGTCCTATAGGAACAATTCGGGGACACCAATCCCATCCGTAATTGTAGCGGGACTTGAAAAAGCGGGATCTGGAGGTATACCCCATCTGACCCTGTTCCCGGGGCGGCTCTTCAAAAATTATGCTCAATTCGTGCTCTGTTCCGTCCAGCAGCGCCGCTCCGAGGTCGATCCGGTGTGCACTCATAGTAGATGAAAAACGGACGACTTCCTCCCCGTCAATGAGAATCCAGCCTGAATAATCCAGCCCGGGTGCATCAAGAAATACCTTGTCACCGTATTCGGAAGGCGAAAGACGCAGGCGACTGCTGTATTCCCAATGACGATGCTCCACCCATTCGCACAGAAGCGAGTTCATCCCCTTGTTCCAGTCCGGAATGATGCCTGCTTCCAGCAGTGCCTGCTGGACTGACATGGGAAATCGTACCGGAACAGGCAAAATGTCCGGGCACAGCGGATTGGGCTCCGGGGCTGTTTTTCCCAGCTTCCAGGCAAAAGGGCGCCAGCCCGACAGCGTCCATTCCAGAGAAGACAACCATAAAGCAGCCACATCAGTTCCCCCCGGATCTGTCATCATGTTCTGCTGTTGCCTGTTTTTCCGTCAGGCTCCTTAAATAAGGGACATAGCAGCACTGCATCCCATTCCGAAGCATGACCATGTGCGCCTCTTCCCCGGGATGGATGCCGTCACCGGCAAATTCACGACCGCCGAAACTCACTTTAGTAAATGCCGCATCCGGCATGGGCCGGGCCGGATCACCGCCCGGAAAGGATACATACTCAGGAGGCGCACCGGGCAGAGGCGTCCCTTCGGGGTCGTTAAAATGATGTTGCAGCAGCCCGAAATTGTGAATGTACACACAGCCTTTAATAGAGGCGGCAAGATCTTTTTTTCTCTTTTCCAGCGCAATCATGCAGGCATTCACCTGCTCCTGGGACATGCCGCCAAAATCAAAGTTCTGACCGAGCATCCCGAGCGCTTCCTTCGCCGTCGATGCATTCAGGTAATCGTAACCGGCAAGCCCTACACATTTGACCTGTTCAATCGACAGGCAGAATTCCACCAGATCCCGTATATCTGCGGCAATCAGATCCCATTCCTTGTCCCTCTTTTTCTCCGACCAGGCGGTAAATACATTTGTGTCACGGATACGCTTCAGCACATCGTTACCGCCAATGATCAGATGGATCATATCCACCGTGGGCGACAGCGCCAGCGCATCCAGAATTTTTTCGCGGTACTCCGGCTTGTTCCATTGATCCGCCCGGGTGCCTCCCAGAGCGCAGCTTTCCCCGATGGCAGTCATTTCCGGAAAGCCCGCTTCTGCCAGCGCTTTATCCAGCAAACCGGCCATCCAGATGCCCTGAGCCCAGCTGTCCCCTATCAGCAGAATACGTTCTTCCGCCTGCAGCTGCCCCCCATGGAGCAGACAAAACACCGCCAGAAGGACAAAGACCGTCCTTAAAAATCCCGATCTGTTCATAAGCGCCTTTCCTCAGGCATCGCCGGGATGCCCGGTACAGTGCCACCCGCATCAGCGACACCTTAGTGCGCCTATTTTATAGAAGAGAGCCGGTTCAAGAAAAGAAACGCGCCCGCCAGCGTGAGAAGAAGCACAAGCAGCAGAAGCGCAGGCGCACCGGCGACAGGCAGGCTCCCTTCTTCCAGCACTTCCAGCACAAAGGGCGGACTGTTGAAAACGCCCTGAGAATCATCGCTCACCTGCACCACATAGCTGCCTGAATCAGCAGCACTTACAGAAGGTATCGTGTAATCCCGGAACTCGGCTCCGGGCAGAAGCACACCGTCTTTATACCAGAAAAAAGTCATGGGCTCCGTCAGGTGGGCAGTTACCGCATGCAGGACAGCAAGCTGCCCTGTTTCAACTTTGGGCCGCCCCACAATATGCACAGACGGAACAGGCACTTCCTGCTCCTTATAGGCTGCCACCGCTTTAATGCAAACATTGCTGTTCGCCCATCCGGCGCCCATACCGGGCAAGTCCGTAAAAACAAGCCCGTCTTCACTGATATAACTTTGACCGGGCGCCGCTGTGGCTGCGCAGAACTGGGCGATAGGCCGCTCCAGAGGCATGGGAAAGTCAAAATCCGGCGAATTGTACCGAACCAGCACGGTAAACGTTTCATTCTCTGCCAGTTCGACACTGGTCGGCAAGGGCACAACATAATAGCCTGCTGTTTCAAAAACCCCGCTGACAGAGACCGCAGGCGCGCCCGGCACACCATTCACCATACCTCCGCGTATCACGCTGACCGTATAGGAAAGATTGTCGCTCACCGCATAGGTGCCCACCGCCACAATGGACTCTTCCTGAACGGCATGAAAGACATTTGCCCCGTAAACATCCAGCTGCGCCCCCGAACCTGCAAAGCCGGTCAATCCGAAGGGATCATAGTAATATAGGGTGCCATAGGCATTGGGGTTTGCCAGGGTATCGAAACCGGCAGCATCGTCAAGAAAAGCAGTGTCATAATAGGAGATGTAGAAAAATCCCTGATCACCCCAGTAATGACCCCAGCTGTTTTTGCAGATCCAGGCACCTGCGCCGGGCGCGCCGGGAATCACCATCTGATCATCCCAGCCCACAAGCATCACCATGTGGCCCGTGGCACCCTGCCCGCCCGAATAATAATAGCTGCGGGAAACACTGTTATAATCAGCGTCCCGCCACATCATGGTGGCGGAAAGCGCTCCTGTCTCGTATATGTAATTTTTAATCCGTTCCGCACCGCTTTCATCCAGCGTAAAATGTACGCCCCGCAGCAGCAATTTCTGGCGGACAGCACCTTCCAGCGGCGGCACAATCGTTGAAGGGTTATACGGATCGTCGCTTTCCAGCAGAGGCCCCGTCCAGCGGCTCAGATACGCCATGCTGATATAGTTGTTGCCGCCCATGCAGGGACCGAGCAGAAAACCGTGGGTATTCTTCATATGATTCTCGGAAAAATCCCATACAGCACCTGTTGCCCGTCTCAGATTCGCCTCCAGCACACCGCAGGCGGCAAAGCTCCAGCAGGCGCCGCACTGCCACTGATGCTTGACCGCTGTAAGGGCATTCAGATCCCGAAGATCAAAGCGGACAGGAAGAGTACCTTTCAGGGAAGGCTGCGGGGTATGATGAAAGCGAACGGGTGACGGCACATAACCTGTGGCGTTTTCTCCCGGATCCAGTGTTTTCTCCAGGCTCCACCTCTCAAAGGCTGGATCAACAGGAGCCAGAGCAAAAGGAGCGGCAAAGGCGGCGCCTGACATCAATACGACAAGGCTGAGGGAAACTGTGACAATAGACCTTCTCTTCATGGTAAGCACTCCTGGAAGATGATCTTGTGCTGCGCCGGGTAGACACCTGTGTCTCCCTCGGCGGGTAGTAGTAAAATTGTATCACAGATTTCGTTTTTGGTCGCAGAACCTTACTGGCGCGCGCTGCAGTTCTTTTTTTTAGTACTGTCCTCTTTTTGTAAAAAATGGAATGAAATCTGCAGAACTAAGTGTTTACATCTGTTGGAAGAAAGGTGTATATTGCTCTCGGAGAGGAGTGAGGGCGAAGCGACAGGATAAAACATACAAAAACCGGATATCGTGACTGTATGAATCAATATCTGAAAGTGACACAGCGTTTTTTGGCAGTTTCGGTCATAGCAGTACTGATGGCCGGATGCGGTGGTTCCAGCCAAAACGACGGAACGGCCGCACCGGATTCCGTGGGAAGCAGCCTGCCTGTCAAGGTGATTGTAAGCATCGTGCCTCAGGCGTGGATTGTTGACCAGATCGGTGGCGCACTGGTTCAGGTGGAAGTGCTGGCTCCTCCTCATCATTCGCCGGAAACCTACCAGATTACGCCCCGTCAGATGGACGCCCTGGGCAAGGCGGCACTCTACTTCCGCATCGGCATGCCTTTTGAAGGGGCTTTGGTGGACAGACTGCACAGCACGTTTCCGAAACTGGTGATTGCGGATACCCGAAACAACGTACCGATGCTGACACTCAGTGCTCATCATCATGACGACGCGGACGAACACGAGCATGAGCATGAGCACGGCAATGAGGATCCCCACATCTGGCTTGATCCGCTCCGTGTGAAAATTCAGGCACACACAGTTTTTCAGGCGCTGCTTTCTAAACTTCCGGAACAGGAAGCCGCGCTGCGTCAAAATCTTCAGGTGCTTGAAAATACCCTCGACAGCCTGCATGCCGATCTGTCCGGCCTGCTCGATCCTTATCGGGGCAGAACTTTTTTTGTGTATCACCCTGCTTTCGGATATTTTGCCGACCGTTACGGATTGCTCCAGCAGGCGGTCGAGTTTGAAGGCAAAAGTCCCGGTGCCCAGCGACTCTATGCGCTTATCGATGATATCAGGCAGAGCGGCGCAACCGCTATCTTCACCCAGCCCCAGTTTAATGTGGCGGAACTGACCGCCGTTGCCCGCAGCGCAGGCGTTGAAATGGTCACTCTGGATAATCTTCTGTACGATTATCCTGAATCGATGCGGGCTATTGGCCGTGCCATCGCCGGGGGACTGCACCGGAGCGATTCTTACCCGGGCTGATTGACAGATAACGGCAATGAAAGCCATAATAGCGCCATGAGCACAGCCATCCACATAGACCGCGCCACCGTAAACTACGGTTCTTTCTGCGCTCTGGAAAACGTAACCATGCAGATCCGGCAGGGGCAGCTGGTCACCATAGTCGGTCCCAACGGCGGCGGCAAAAGCACGCTCTTTAAACTGATCCTCGGACTGGTACGCCCGGTGACAGGTTCTGTGCAGGTTCTCGGCATGCCGCCGGGGGATGCGCGCCTTTCCATGGGCTATGTGCCCCAGAGCTCTCTTTTTGATCCCCTCTTTCCCGTCCACGTTTTCGATGTCGCCCGGATGGGCTGTCTCGGTGCAGGCAACCCGGGACCTTTCCGGAAGAGGAAAGAAACACGGGAACGGGTCATGAACGCGCTGGAAGCGGTGGGACTGGATGGACTCGCAAATCGCTGGTTCAGCAGCCTGTCCGGCGGCCAGCGTCAGCGCACGCTCATCGCCCGGGCACTGGTCTCACAGCCTGAAGTGCTGCTCCTCGACGAACCGACTTCGAATGTGGATATCGCTGCGGAAGATATGATTCTGGATATTCTCGACAAGCTTAAAGGCAAGATGACCATCCTGCTCGTCACCCATTACCCGCAGGTCGCCATGCGCTTTCTCGACCATGTGTACTGTGTGAACCGCACCGTCCATATTCACCCGCCCACGCAGCGGATGGATGAGACACTGATGCGCCATATCACGGGCATGTCACCGCCGAACGGGAGCACTGAAGATGCCGGAGGGCAGAATCATGCTTGAGTTCTGGCAGGCGGCACTTTCTCAGCCACTGGCACAGAACGCCGTGCTGGCTGCACTTCTTGTCAGCGTGGCTTGCGGCGTGGTGGGCAGCTATGTGGTCGTGCGCCGCATCACCTACATCGCCGCAGGCGTTGCCCACTGTGTGCTCGGCGGCATGGGCGCCGCCCGTTATCTGCAGACCGTATACGGCTGGACAGCATTTCACCCCACTTACGGCGCCATGATTGCCGCACTGGGCGCTGCCGCCATTATCGGCTGGGTATCTCTTTACAGTAAAGAACGGGAAGACTCCGCCATCAGCGCCATGTGGTCCATGGGCATGGCGGCGGGTGTGCTTTTCATCTATATTACGCCCGGCTATACGGGCGATCTCATGGGCTACCTCTTTGGAAACATCCTGCTGGTCACCCGGCACCACCTCTATTTTCTTCTGGGACTTGATGTCATTATCCTGCTGCTTGCGGTGCGGTGGTACGACGAGTTTCAGGCGGTTTGTTTTGATGAGGAATTCGCCCGCACCCGAAACATCAATGCCGGCTTTTTCTACATCCTCCTCCTCGGCCTCACAGCACTCACCGTAGTCGCCCTGTCCATGATTGTGGGCATTGTTCTGGTCATTGCTCTGCTTACGCTGCCCGCCGCGCTTTCCGGCCGGTTTGCCGGATCCCTCATGCAGATGATGGCGTGGGCATCAGGTCTGTGCGCCCTCTTCTGCTTTGCCGGACTCACACTCAGTTACAAGCCCGATCTTCCTGCAGGCCCCACCATTATCCTCATTGCAGGGGCGGCTTATTTTTCGGCAGCCGTTTTTTCTCTGATCCGCCAGAAACTACAGCATCAGGGCGCAAAGAAAAAAAGTGCCCGGCCGAACCATTAATTCCTGGACGACCGGGCAGCATGTTATTTGTCCGTCAGCAGCGATCAGGGTGCATACGTCGGCCGTTCACGCACATGGAAAGGCCCGTCTTCCGGAAGCTCCAGATGCGCATCCACCCGTTCTCCTTTTGCAATCATTTCGTCCCAGGTCACCTCTTCGCCTGAATCGGCAGCCATGCGCCCGAGGATGCTCGCCAGATTGCTGTTGGCGGATTCATCCACGTTGTTGATCGGCTGGCCGTTTCGGATACTGTCCGCAAACCGCTTCACGTTGGCAATAGCACCATCCTCATAAATGGTATTGGTCCTTCCGCCGTCCCAGCTGAAACTCTTGCCTCGGACGCTCACGTCTCCGCCGTAATGGGAGTCAACAGTACCCAGTGTGCAGAAAACACGCATGCACAGATCACTGAAGCCATAGGTGAACTGACCCGAGCTGAACTCGACCAGTACATCATTGGGATAGGTGTATGTCATCAGGAAATGATCCCGGCAGTCGCCGCAGTACGTGCGTGCTTTTCTGCCGCCCTTGCCACGCACTTTGATCGGATGCCCCTGCAGATACCAGTTGGCGACGTCCAGAACGTGGATGTTCTGTTCCACAATAATATCGCCCGACAGCGCAATATCAAAGACCCAGTTGCGCAGGCGGCCGGGCGCCGAGCTGTCGTCTTTACAGACCATGGGCATAGGCATACTGTAATAGTGGAACTGCCCGCAGACCGGCTCGCCGATATGTCCTTCGTGGAGTCGCTGGGCGGCACCCTGGAAAGCCTCTGTTGCACGGGTCTGGAAATCAACCCAGGCACTCAATTTGCCATTGGCGCGGGCGGCGGCATCCTTGATGGCGAGGCATCCGGGCACGTCGACGGCAATGGGCTTCGCAAGAAAGAGATGCTTCCCGGCTGCCAGCGTTGCCACAGCCTGATCCGGGTGAAAATAGGGCGGGCTTTCAATCGCAACGGCATCAACGGAGGGATCGGCCAGCATTGCCTGATAGCCGTTCAATCCGATGTACCGGCTCTGGGAAGATACGCTCAGCTTCACCCCGGCCTCATCAACGCGATCCTGAAAATAGTCGTGCAGCGCCACAACTTTGGAATCAGCATGCCTTTCAAAAAACTCGCCGATCCAGGGACCGCGCATACCGCACCCGATAATCCCGATCTGCAGTTTGCTGTTCGCTTCAAGCCCGCGCACCGCCCCTGCCGGAAGCACGGTAAAAGCCGCTGCTGTTGTTGCTGCCGCCTGAAGAAAGCTTCGGCGTTTCATCATGTTGCCCTTCGAAGATGACATAATCCTGCTCCTTGTGAAAATTTTTATCTAAAACATGCCTCGTACAAATGCCGCATTCTGGCGGAAACTGGCGTCCCGATCCTTCTTCTGAACAGCAGTCTCCAGAACGATCCAGCCCTGATAATCAATCGCCGTCATAGCATCCGCAACGGCTTTCATATCCACTTTACCTTCGCCCAGCACAAAACCGCCGTCTTTGAAATGAATCTGGCAGATCCGGTCGTCCAGCTCTCTGATTTCCCGGGCAATATCATACCCGCTGTAGGTGGAATTCCCCACATCGTAATACACCTTCACCGCATCGCTCTGAATACGGTCGAGAATGGCAAGGTTCTGCGCCGCTGAAAGCGTGTTCTCCAGCCCCAGGATGACGCCGGCTTTCTCCGCCCGGGGCACCACAGCTTTCACCCGCTCCACAACGGCATCCACTTCTCTTGCCTTCAGATCACCGCCCTTGCTGAGCCAGCCTTTGGACTGCAGCAAATCGCCCTTGCTGAAAAAGGCCAGGAGAATCACTTTTGCGCCCAGATCAGCGGTGCCGTCTATTGTCTGTTCCAGCCAGGCTCCTGCCCTGTCATCTGTGGCAAAAGGATAATCATTCAAAAGACCCATCGCCACAGAAGATACGGAAAGCCCTGTCCGTTCCATAGCCTCTTTGTACTGCTGCCGGTAGGAAGGATCCGCAATTTTCAACTGATCCGCCGCACCGTCAGCCGCCGAAATCTCCAGCCCGTCCAGACCCAGCGATAACGCCAGATCCAGGCCGGAGGGATCGCAGCTCACGCCCAGAGACCAGTCGCAGGCGCTCATCTTGAACTGTACGGCTGCCTGAGACAGGCGGGACGAGGCAAGCCACAGGGCACCTGCGCCACAAAGACCCGTATGCAGAAACGAACGACGTGAAAGTTTCATTATGAAGCCTCCTCCGTAAGCACATGCTTCATTCCGGACGCGCTGCCGCACGTTCGCAAAGCCTTTTAATCATTCAACGCTTTCCAGTCATCTGTCTGAGTCCAGATGGTGAGATTTGTCAGATCACGGCGGGGCTTGAAAAATGCCGCTGCCAGCAGATAGCCGATTGCAAAGAAAAGAACGTTGCCTACAAGCCCGGCATAGTACGTTTCGAAGGGCAGGAATTTGGGGATTAGTTTTGCCTCAGTCAGGGTCACCCAGGTGCTGAAAGCAAGTACAAAAACGATTCCGGAAAAGACCGCTCTGCCGTCGCCGCGCTTCGTCAGGAACCCGAGGCAGTACAGACCCAACAGACCGCCACCGAGAATGGCGGTGATCTTTGTTGCCGTATCCTGCAGCGTCTTTTCCGTCACACTCAGCAGCATGAAAGCAAAGGCAAGCATCAGCAGCGAGGCAACCAGCGAAATAATGCGTGCCATGTTCATGTAGTGTTTTTCACTGCGGTTTTTCGCCAGATGCCGTTTGTAGATATCGACAATGCTCACCGCTGAAATCGCATTGATACTTGAAGAAAGGGAGGACATGGCAGCGGCGAGCACTCCTGCAATGACGAGACCGGAAAGCCCTGCAGGAAGTTTCTGCACCACAAAATAAGGAACGATGGCATCGGCCCGCGCACCGTCTGTGCCCAACAACATGGCCTGCGCTGCCGGATCCGGATTCAGTTTAAAGTACACATAGAGCGCAGTGCCGATGAACATGAAAAAGAACCAGGTCGGCAGACTGCACAGGCAGCAGATCCAGATGGCCTGTGTCGCTTCTTTTGGATTCTTCGTTGCCACATATTTCTGAATCACGTTCTGGTTGCTGCTGTACTCTGTCAGCCAGTTATTCAAACCGACCACAAGCATCATGAGCACCGTCTTTTCTGTGAGACTGAAGCCCCAGGGCGCTTTCACCAGTTCACCCGCCGCATTCAGATCACCCAGCATGAACTTGCTGTCTTCAGCCGCCACCTTGAAAACGGTGGCAAAACCGCCATCGATTTGAGATACGGCGACTGCAAGAATTGCGAAGCCGCCAAACCACAGGAGAAAAGACTGGAAAAAATCTGTCCAGATCACCGCTTCAATACCACCAGTGATCGTATAAAAGGAAGTAACAATACCCCCGATGAGAATGCACCACCCCGCACTCAGACCGGTCATCTCCTGCACAAGAATGGCAACCAGATACAGCACCAGGCCCAGCCGGGCAACCTGCGTGATCAGAAACACAACGGCCGCATAGGAACGTGTGCCCGCACCGAAACGAACCTCCAGATATTCAAAAGCGGAGGTTACCCGGGCGCGCCGGTAAAAGGGAAGGAAAATCTTCGAGGCCAGAAAAATTCCCAAAGGCAGGGTCAGACACAGCATAAAACGAAGGTATGCCGTTTTATAAGCGTCTGCCGGATACGCCACAAAGGTAATGGAACTGATGGACGTGGCAAACATGGACAGACCGATAAGCCAGCCGGGAAAGGATCTGCCGCCCAGAAAATAATTCTCTGTCGTCTTGTTGCGCCGGGCAAAATAGGGACCCATCCCTGCCATGGCAATAAAATAAATCAAAAGTACAATCAAGTCTATCAAACGCATTTCTGTATGCATAACCACTCCTTGGTTCATACCATTGTTCGCGGACGTTACGAAGATGTCCGGAACTACATGTAAGAGAATAAGGACAAAACTTCGGCGTTCTTTCGAAAAATCACCGCCTTAATTCAGTCCGGAAAGTCTATCATACTAAAGAACAAGGCTCCAAAGCCCGACGCAACGCTTTTTAAAGCGCTTTCCGGAAATAAAAAAGCCGCCCCGCTCAATGAACAGGGCGGCGGGATTTCAAATGCAGCCCGGCAGCCTATTTCTGCTTTTTGCGCAGAACAGCAGTACCGCCGACCGTACCAAGTGCCAGAAGGATCGCCAGACCAAGACCGCCGGTAGCAGGCATCTCGCGTTCCTCGGTAACGGTCACCTGGATGGGACCGTAGACGGCAGAAGGATAGACGCCTTGCGTTTTCGGCTGAATATATTCGCAGGTATATGCGCCCGCATCTTCAGGACCCACGGAATGAAGATTGAGCGCTCTTGCGTTGGTGCCCGTTATTTTTCCGGGCTCGTCAACAAGAAGCACACCGTCTTTATACCACTGGAAAGTAGAATTATATTTGCAGCGGTCAAACATGCCGATGCGCACAAAGTCTCCTTCCTCATAGGAGCCTCCGCCCAGATTAGGCTGCGCAGCAGGATCCAGAACTGCATTGATATAAGCAGTTAATCCGTCCGGTGCGAAATAGACATATTCTTTCAGGTTGTTCCAGCCGTCCCCATCAGCATCGCCGTTGGAAGCAAGCCAATGCTTGGGAAAGACTTCCAGATCGGGCTCGACAGGATCATAAGACAGCAACGCGCCGGGATTCATATTGGTGGGGAATTCTTCAATATCTCCCAGAAGCATCACTAATGTTGTAACCAGAAAGTTGGAATCTTTATCACCAAGCATCTGGAAACCGGCAAGCATGGTATCCATTCCGGGGAAGATAATATCCGCCAGACCTCCGATGCCGCCCAATGCCTCCTGAATGGAAGCAATCTGCTCCTCCCAGGCATGCTTAATAGCCGCATGGGTTACACCGCCCGTAGCGCTGAGATCAAGGTTCGGGCGTTTCAAAATGGCATCAATAACCATGAATTCCCAGAGATCCAGCATGCCATTGCCCGGGATCACATAAGGATCACTGAGACTTCCATCTTTCAGGAGATCGCCGTTCGCATCGAGAAGATCTGGATTAAAACTGAAGCCGAATTCACCCAGCATATGCTCATAAGCCTGAGACGCCATATAAAGATAATTCAAGGCGCCTCTGAAATCGTCATCGGCTGCTGCAATCATATCCTGGAATTCATAAAGTCCGTTGTATTCGAAGAAGCCGTTGCCGGCACCGGGACCGCCCAGCGCAACACCCGTATCCTTACGGGTAATCGAGTCATCATCCAGCACGCGAATATAAGCGACCTGTTCGCTGCCGTCCATGTCGACCGTCACCGTGTAGACAATCCCTTCGGCATCGGCCTGCACCACGTTAATGACATCCATTGCCTTGAGACCGACCTTGTCCTTGATAAAGACTTCAAAATCGCTCAGATCCACACCGTTCACCGGATGAGAGAAGGTCACGTCAAACTGATAGATTGCTTTATTCTGGAGCGGCTTGATTTCCAGCGCTTTGGGATAGCTCAGCCATTCGCCGATAAACATATCCACAGCACGCTGTGCCACATGCCTATAGCCTTCGGCAGTCAGGTGGATGTCCTGATCAATGTAGCTTTCCAGTGGCGCAAGATACTGGGGATAGCCGCCGGGCCAGAAGGCGCAGGTGCCGGGATCCGGTGTATCACAAGGATAAGGTGCAACGCCGGGCGCAATGGGCGGCTCCGCTTCCGGAACACCATAGATATACTGCATAAGACCGTAGTTATTGACATATTCGACCCGGTCACGGGCAAGGGCTACCGCATATTTTCCCAGATCGGCGGCAACAAAGGCATTGTGCTGCTGTTCGATCGTGAAGTTGTCGCCCGAACGGGGTGCACGGGCTGCGTAGTCGTAACTGAGGATCGCCACACGGATATCCGGGCGAACCGACAGAATATGATCCACCACAATGCCGATCTGCTCTTCCAGTTCATCAGCCAGATTCTGAAGGCAGGCATCGGGGTCGCCGGAAAACTCCGGTCGATTAAAACAGTCTTTAATGCTCACTTTCTGAGTGGGATTGCTCGGATTGCCGCCTTTGAGTCCCCGCAGAAGATCGTTGCCGCCCAGCGTGATTACTACCACGTCCACATTGGGGTAACGCATCAGCTCCTCCGTCACAATGGAAAGATACGGACGTTCGAGCATTTCCCAGACACGACCGCCCGCTTCCGCCGTACGGTTGCCAACTTCAACCCAGCGGACAAGTTCGGGATCCTCAGCAAAGACCGAGCGGAAGGATTTGAACGCCAGCATGAAGGTCGTCCAGCTGTCGCCTACAAAAAGAATCCTCGGTACAGGATCCGTCAAAGCGGAAGCGGAAAAGCAGCCGATCAGAACAACCGCAACAAGCAGGGAAATCACAGCTCTCCCTTTACAGATACCAGATGTACACATATGAAAACACTCCTTTTAATACCTGAAGCGCATGTCGGTGGTGTGACATCCAACCACTTATGCACCTGCTATAATGAACGTAATGCACCGTCTATGATAACACATACTTTTTCAGAAGACAATCCGAAAAAACTTTGTATCCGAAAAAACTTTGATGATTTAACGGAGGATTGCGGACAATGCATCCACCAGGGCGTCGCATTCCTCATCGGTTCCGATCGTTATCCGAAGGGCGGTATCCAGGCGCCGATAGTTAAAATAGCGCACAAGAATGCGGTGTTCCCGGCGCAATTTTTCAAAAATGGCCGACGCCGACGGACTTCCCTCCCAACGCGCCAGCAGAAAATTGGTCTGCGCCGGAGGCACCCGGAAACCCAGCCCGATCAGCGCCTCGCGAAGCCGTTCCCGTGTCGCCCTTACCTTGGCCGCACAGCTGCGCATATACGCCTGATCTTCAACGGCCGCCAACGCTGCCGCCTGACTCCAGGCATTCATATTGTAGGAGTCTTTGATCTTCATGAACTCACGGATCAGGGGCGGCTGGGCAGCAGCGATACCGATGCGCATCCCGGCAAGACTGTAGGACTTTGAAAAAGTGCGCATGACAATGACGTTGTCAAAACGCTGCGGAAAATCCATGCAGTGATCATCGCAGAAGTCCACATAGGCCTCGTCAATCACCACAATCCCCGGAAACTGGGCACAGAAGCGTTCCACATCCGCCCGGGGCATCGCCACGCCCGTCGGTGCATTGGGCCGGGTAAGAAAACAGAGGCGCCCCTTTTCCTTGTAAAAAGATTCAGGCGGAAGCCATTCATCGTTAAGTTCGATATACTGCAGCCTGCAGTCGTGGATCTGGCAAAGCACTTCATACAGCGTATAGGTAGGATAAAGGGCAAGCACCGTATCCCCGGGGTCGACAAAAGCACGCAGCGCCAGCGCCAGCAGTTCGTCCATACCATTTCCCGCAACAAGCCAGTCCTCACCCGGCAGATTGTAAACACCTGCACAGGCACGACACAGCGCCGAAGCAAGCGGATCCGGATAACGGCGCGCTCTATCTGCAGTAAGTGCCTGAAGCGCTTCGATCACCCGTGGCGACGGCGGATAGGGGTTTTCATTGGTATTGAGTTTGATAATACCGGGTTCCCGGGGCTGTTCGCCGGGCGTATAGCCTTCCACACTTTCATAAATTTTTCGACCGAAACGCATGGTCAATTAACATCCTTTATCCGCACTGCCACCGATTCGGCATGGGCTTCCAGTCCTTCCAGCCGTGCCATTTCCTCAATATCATGGGCATCACGGTTGAGCCGTTCCTTGGAGAAAAACATGACATTGGTCACTTTGCGGAAATCTTCCGCAGACAGCGGCGAGCTGTACCGCGCCCGACGCATGGTAGGCAGAATATGATTGGGCCCCGCATAGTAATCACCGACAGCCACAGGCGTCATGGCGCCCAGCATGATCGCACCCGCATGGGTCACCTTATCCGCAACCCGGGGCGCATATTCAGTCTGCACACTCAGGTGTTCCGGCGCACAGAGATTGGTCAGGGCAACTGCCGTTTCCAGATCAGGCGTAACCACCACGGCTCCGAAACGGGACAGCGATTCCCTGATTATGGGGGCGCGGGACAGCACCTGCATCCGATCTTCTATACGGGCGAGGGTCTTTTCCGCGACTTCCCGGGACGTAGTGAATAATAAGCAGAGCGCCTCTTCATCATGCTCAGCCTGTGCCAGCAGTTCCGCCGCCACATGGTGCGGATTGGCGGTTTTGTCGGCAATAACGACCACCTCGGAGGGACCTGCTTCGCTGTCAATGTCCACAATGCCCCGCACCAGTGCTTTGGCGGCAGTGACGTAGGCATTTCCGGGACCGGTAATTTTGACCACCTGCGGAATATGCTCTGTACCGTAGGCCAGAGCGGCAATTGCCTGAGCTCCGCCGACACGGAAGATACGGGTTGCGCCGGCAATACGGGCTGCAGCAACGACTGCGGGATGGATGGAGCCTTCACAGCTGGGCGGTGACACCATTACAATCTCGCTGACCCCGGCAACACGGGCGGGAGCAATATTCATCAGTACGGATGAAGGATAAAAGGCCTTGCCACCGGGCACATAAACACCCGCATTTTCCACCGGGGTCAGGCGCTGACCGTACATGGAGCCATCGGGCAAATGTTCTTCCCAGGATCCTCTCAGATGCTTGGCATGAAAGCTGCGGATGTTTTCATGGGCGCGCTCAAGCATGGCGATGACCGGTCGGGGCACAGCGTCCCACGCCCTGTCAATGTCCTCTTCCGTCAATTCAAACTGAGACGGCTCCAGATCAACATGATCAAAGCGCCGTGTAAATTCTGCCACGGCCGCATCACCCCGGCGACGCACGTCGTCAATCAGTGTCTGCACATTTCTGCGCCGCTCTTCCGCCGAATCTTCCACGGAAGACCGATCCGCACTGTCCACTATAAACTGTTGTACCTGCTCCAGATCTGCCTGAGACTGGATATCAAAAAATTTCATAATCGGTTCTTGCTCCATACCGTATCTCTGTCAGTTCCGCCGACGTTCAATATCGGCGCCCAGTGCTGCAAGCCGCTCTTCTATGCGCTCGTATCCGCGATCAATATGATAAACCCGCTGCACTGCCGTTTCACCTTTCGGCGCCATAAGCCCCGCTATCACCAGCGCTGCACTGGCACGCAGATCGCTTGCCATCACCGGCGCACCCATAAGAGTGGGGACCCCCCGCACCAGCGCCGTGCTCCCGTCCACATCAATCTCGGCACCCATGCGGTTCAGTTCTGCAACCTGCATGAACCGGTTTTCAAAAACAGTTTCTTTGATCATACTGGCGCCCTCGGCACAGGTCAGCAATGCCATGGTCTGCGCCTGAAGATCGGTGGGAAAGCCGGGATAGGGCCGGGTGGTTATATCCGCCGCACGATAACCATTAGCCGCTGACGCACGGATGCGATCCTGCTGCACATCCACTTGCGCACCGATCTCCCGGAGTTTTTCTATGAATCCGGGCAGGTGATCCGCCCGGGCATTCAGCACCGTTACATCACCGTGCGTCGCCACACCGGCAATCAGAAAAGTGCCCGCCTCTATCCGGTCGGGGATGACTTCGTGCTCGGCACCTTTGAGACTGTCCACGCCCACAATCGTGATCATATCCGAGCCTGCACCGGAAATCTGGGCTCCCATGGCGTTCAGGCAAGCGGCAAGGTCTTCAATTTCAGGTTCCCGCGCAACGTTATACAGGCGGGTCAATCCTTCGGCGCGGGTCGCCGCCATCATGAGCGTTTCAGTGGCGCCGACACTGGGAAAATCCAGTGCGAAGGAAGCGCCCGTCAGCTTGCCCTCGGCAACAACATAGCCCTCGTCAAGCTCTATCCGGCAGCCCAGTGCCTCAAGCCCCTTCAGGTGGATATCGACAGGCCGTGTTCCGATGGCACATCCGCCGGGCAACGAAACCCGCGCTCTGCCGAAACGCGCCACCAGCGGGCCCAGCACAAAAAAGGAGGCACGCATTTTCCGAACCAGATCGTACGGCGCTTCAGGAGTGACAATCCCCCTGCTGTCCAGAATCATATAGCGTCCGGTAAATTCACTGTACACGCCCATCGATGCCAGCAACTTGTCCATGGAAAAAACGTCATGAAGACAAGGAACGTTGTGCAGCGTGAGCGGTGTCTCCGCCAGAATCGACGCCGCCATAAGGGGAAGGGCTGCATTTTTGGCGCCACGCACATGCACCGATCCCTGTAAAGGGTTGCCGCCCCTGATTACCATTTTATCCATCGCTGTGTGCTCCAGTCAGCAGCTGCCCTGCCTGCTTCCGTCTGTCAGCAGAAAATACCTGACTGTAATTCGGAATGCCGTGCTATAAAAGACAGCCCAAAGCGTAAAATGCCTTGGGCTGTACAGATCAGTATTGAATGCTTAAGCGCGGGGGAACAGATTATTCAGCCTGCCCGCCGCCCGCTTCTTCTTTATCGCCAGCCTCTTCAACTGCTGCTTCCGCAGACGCTTCTGCTGTTGCCGCTTCTGCAGGTGCTGTTTCGGCCGCTGCTTCCACAGGCGCTTCTGCTGTTGCCGCTTCTGCAGGTGCTGTTTCGGCCGCTGCTTCCACAGCGCCTTCAGCAGGCATATCCGGATTCACCGTCACTTCTGTGATACCGCCAGCGGCCTCCGAGGCATCCGCAGGGGCCTCTGCTGCGCTGCCATCAAACAGCGCATCAAGAGACGCCTGAACCGGTGCTTCAGCAAGTTCGGGGGCTGCCGCTTTCCCGACCTTTCCGGACAGGATGGACATGACAAGGGCAAGAACCATAAACACGGCCGCACCGGCATAGGTTATTTTCTGAGGCAGGCTTTTGGAGGAACGGGGACCGAAAATCGTATCCATGCCGCCGCCCATACCAAAGGCACCCGCCAGACCCTGCCCCTTCCCTTTTTGAAGAAGCACGATAATGATCAGAGCAAAACACGCCGGAATATAAAGGAGGAGGATCAACCACCAGAGTGTATTCAGGCTGAAGATAATACTTAACATGCTGTTCATTCCCTTGCGAAGTTGGCTCATGGGCCGCCCGGTACCGGAATAGTGCCGGGGTTCTGATTCTGTTATTTGCAGGCGTTGATAATGGCGGCAAAACTGTCTGCTTTCAAAGCCGCTCCGCCCACGAGGAAACCGTCAATATGTTCACGGGCAATGAGTTCCGCCGCATTGTCGGCCTTCACGCTGCCACCGTATTGAATACGCACCCGGTCGGCACAGTCTTTGCCGAACATTTTTTCAACAACACCGCGCACAAAAATGTGGGCGTCTTCCGCCTGGTCCGGCGTGGCGGTTTCGCCCGTGCCGATCGCCCAGACAGGTTCATAAGCAATCACCACGCCCGCCGCCACATCAGCGCTCAGGCCGTCCAGTCCCTTCGTGGTCTGGCGTTCAAGCACCGCTTCCATGGTGCCGCCTTTACGCTCTTCCAGCAGCTCGCCGATGCAGAACATGACTTTCAGACCGCTCGCCAGCGCAAAGCGCAGCTTTTCATTGAGAAATTCATCGCTTTCGCCCAGAATATGGCGACGTTCGCTGTGACCGATAATTGTCCACGTGCAGCCCACATCCTGCAGCATCTGTGGCGAAATTTCGCCGGTATAAGCGCCGCTTGCCTTCACATAGGCATCCTGTGCTCCAAGCTGAATTGTGGATCCGGCAAGCACCTTGCCGACAGCATACAGAGACGTATAGGTCGGACAAACAGCAATATCTACCGTGTCCACGCCCGATACCAGCGCTTTAAGACCTTCTGCCAGACTGACAGCGTCGGCGACAAAATTATTCATTTTCCAATTGCCGGCTACAAATGGTTTGCGTGTGGACATGTTTGTTCTATCTTTCTTGTAAATCAGGGCTGTAAAAAGAAAAGACCCGGATAGGGCACATCAAGCAACAGGCACAACTCATCCTTGGGAAGGCTCTGCCTGAGAAGAAAAAGATAGCACAGAACCGGGGCTTAAAGCAAGCAGAGCGGCCACTTCAACAGGAAACAGATACACTTTTCTCTTTAATACATGCCAGAGAGCCTTTTCTCTTAAATAAAGTCGCTGCATGTTTTAGAGCGCCCTGCGGAACGTTCAGAAACGCCAAGCGACCCATTGCGACACAAACGGGTCATGAAGAAGACAGTCACTCGGATCTGTATCGGAAATACGTCCCGCGACATACACACAACATCACAGACCACACACGCCCCTGCCAATACAGAGATTGGCGTTCCCAGGCTGGCGGATAGTATGTTTTGAGCCAGAGCATTTTGGTGCGGAACCCATATAAGTCTCAGGTAGGAAATAAGGCTGAGGATATACACCGAATGCACAGTCCACTGTGCCCACTCTGTCCACTCACTTTGGTGTGGAACGCAGTCCTGCGGAGCAAAGGCGCCCATACCCGAATTAAGATTCCTGCACACACCGCCGTTACGTCCACCCTCCGGCGTCTCTGCGCACGTCGCCATTACGTCCACCCTCCGGCGTCTCTGCACACACCGCCGTTACGTCCACTCCCCGGCGTCCCTGCACACACCGCCGTTACGTCCACCCTCCGGCGTCTCTGCACACGCCACCGTTACGTCCACTCCCCGGCGTCATTCCTGCACACACCGCCGTTACGTCCACCCTCCGGCGTCTCTGCGCACGTCGCCGTTACGTCCACCATCCGGCGTCATTCCTGTACACGCCGCCGTCACGTCCACCCTCCGGCGTCATTCCTGCGCAGGCAGGAATCTTAACGCGAGTTGTTCTTTATGAGGGACTTACCGTGGTCGACAACTACGCGGAAATACCGTCAAGACATATCTCATACGGGAAGTGTGGCGAGTTGTGTGTCCTTCAGTCTTTGGTGTGGATCAGGGCGATATATAATTCATGGCGTCCATGTCCTGGTTAAGATTCCTGCCTTCGCAGGAATGACGGGGGAAAGGCAGGAATGACGAGGAAAGGCAGGTCTTCCCTGGGAACGCCAATCTCCGCATTGGCACACAAGCGGGCCATGAAGAAGACTGAAACTCGGATCTGTATCGGAAATACGTCCCGCAACATACACACAACATCACAGACCACACACGCCCCTGCCAATACGGAGATTGGCGTTCCCAGGCTGGCGGATTTTATGTTTTGAGCCAGAGCATTTTGGTGCGGAACCCATATAAGTCTCAGGTAGGAAATAAGGCTGAGGCCATACACCGAATACACAGTCCACCGTGTCCACTGTGTCCACTCACTTTGGTGTGGAATGCAGTCCTGCGGAGCAAAGGCGCCCATATCCGAATTAAGATTCCTGCGCACGTCGCCATTACGTCCACTCCCCGGCGTGTCTGCACACGCCACCGTTACGTCCTCCCTCCGGCGTCTCTGCGCACGTCGCCGTTACGTCCACCCTCCGGCGTCATTCCTGCGCAGGCAGGAATCTTAATCAGGGCAAGGACTGCTTTTATTTAAAAGAGCTATAAGCCACACAAAGAGAGTGGACAGAGAGGGCATAAGAGGGCTCTTTTTATCTCTGCCGGCACGCTTTTCTGTCTCCTCTCCCCTTCCTTCCGCTCTAGGGCCAATGAAGACCCGCATTTGAACTGCAACAGTAAAATCCTGTAGACTTTATACAGAGAGATAAAAACTTTTGTTTAAAGTTGATCGTCTTTCTGCGATTCTCTTATTTCATTTCTGAGCGGGGCATGCGATCCCGACCAGCAGTTTCGTGCGCTGCGCCATCCGGCGGAGAGCGCTAATCGACTGCCCGGCTGAACCTTACTGCATAACTCAAAAGGAGAGAAGTGTAATGCCATTAGTACCCATGCGCCAGATTTTGGATGAAGCCGCCAAGGGCGGGTACGGTGTTGGTGCGTTCAACGTCAACAACATGGAACAGATTCAGGCCATCATGCAGGCTGCGAACGATACGCACAGCCCTGTGATCATTCAGGCGAGCCGCGGTGCGCTGAAATACAGCAAAATGATTTACCTGAAAAAGCTGATGGAAGCGGCAGCAGAAGAATATCCGCATATTCCTGTCGCCATGCATCTTGACCATGGCAACAGCCTCGCAACCTGCAAAGAAGCGATTGCGCTGGGCTTCACCTCCGTCATGATGGACGGCTCTCTTTCCGAAGACGGCAAGACGCCGAACAGCTATGAACAGAACGTGAAAGTGACCTGCGACGTCGTTGAATATGCCCATCCTCTGGGTGTGACGGTTGAAGGTGAACTGGGCTGTCTGGGCGGAATAGAAGACGGTCACGGTGCGGGGCTCAGCGAAGCGGAAGTGCAGGATCACCTGACGGATCCGGCACAGGCGGAAGACTTCGTTGCCAAAACACAGCTCGACGCCCTCGCCGTT
>Ga0255344_1002686_pt1 | contig 20882 bp, 15 predicted proteins | sample wastewater_treat_5_FD_192414 | JGI IMG/M metagenome (GOLD analysis project Ga0255344, IMG submission 192414) | Wastewater microbial communities from Lulu Island WWTP, Vancouver, Canada - plant18 | ecosystem: Engineered > WWTP > Wastewater > Unclassified | place: Canada: Vancouver, British... | reverse complement strand
GAGAGTGTTTACCCGTTACGACAAACTTGACTTAGTGTTCAGCGGTTTCATCTACTTCGCAATGGTTGTCGACGCCGTGCTAGTGTGAACAGGCCCTAATATAATAGCGCGTTTCTTCGCTTGGAGGTTTGCCTAATACTTCCCGGCGTGACTTGACCATGATTACACTTTGTAAGTTCTTCCAAGCCTTGTGATCCTTATACCAGTGCACATCAGGAAACAAATAATAGTCCCGTCGTTCGATTCGACCATGCCCTTTCTCTATGGATTGGGTATGTTGATAATCCGTTCCTTCCCGACCCGTCAGCAGGGTATCTTGTGCGTATAGGCTGAACTCTTCATACATCACCGGTTGATTCTTTTTCAGTCCAATCACATAATCTGCTTTATTCCCCATAACAATCTGTTGAACAATTTCACGCTGACAACCAATGGCGTCTATTGTGACCGTTAGTCCTTTGATGTTCAGTAATTTTAGCAATTCTGGAATAGCCGTGATTTCATTGCTTTTGGCCTGCGTACGCATCTGCCCCAGGATGCTGCTGTTCTGGTTGCACCACGCTGATACCATATACACCACGCCCTGACCTGCCTTGGCATAGCAACTCTTGCCATCCAAAGATACGATGGCATCCTCGCTGATGTGCTGGATATGCTGCATGATTTGCGTGAATACCACACAAAACTGCTTCGTATCAATGAGGCTAAGCACACGGTTGATGGTCAGTCGGTTAGGTATCCCATTCGGCAATGCCAGAAAACGACGAAACCACGCTTCCCGAACTTGAGCAAACAAATGAATTTGATGGCTGGACTGTGCACCACACATGACTGCAATGATACTAATGGCCAGAATATCCACCAGGGAATGCCGGATCTTCCACAGTTGACGCGGATCCTGTACTTCTTTCAGTTTCTTCAATACAAATCGTATTCCCCGCATTTCCATCACCTCCGAGGTTATATATTCGCTATTCAACACTTCCTTTCCTTTTGGTACTTTTTTAACAATCTTTATCCCTTGTTATTCTCTACGTTTCATGAACATGCCCTGCTTCACCATAAACTCAGTATGGAAGTATTAATATAAGATATGATAGAATATTCTTCCATCGATAGCTCGGCTTTATCTCTAGTAAAATTGGACACTTTCGATTTGGAGATGAGTGTATGATTTTAGTACATTACGATCAGAGGTTTGCTTCTCGCAGCTCAAACAATTCCTCCTGGGGGTGCAAGATACCCAAGCCATACTCATGACTGCTGATGTTTACATGATATGTGTATGGTATAAGAAATAGATACCCCACTGCAATAAGGAAAAAGTAAAATGCTCATTATTCCAACGTGAGTGGTTTTTTTGTTTCCCTATATAACACAGCAGGAGTTGATGAAAATGCAGGTATTTCGTAAATTGTCAGTTTTACAAGCAGAAAAAATGTCAGTCTTGGGAAAAGGGGATTTTTCCGGGCTTTAGTTTACCTGCTTGGACTATAAATAAATTAAAGCAGCCAACGGATGACCATGTAATAAGGGAAAACCGTTGGTTGCTTTCTTTATCCCGATAATAGCGAGTTACAATCAAAAAAGGGACAGTTAATCCCTTTCAGCCACATTGGTGTGTGGCAACCATATATAGCAAAGGATCCTTAACCACTCCAAGTCACCTTTCCTCAGTGTAAAAAAAGACTTGGAGGTATCGGTATGTCCGATTATAGAAAAAGCGACTATGCCATAAACCGCAATAGGGCTGGCATTATCTATCGTTTTGCGAAATCTATTGTAGAGATAGACTTGTATGATTTTCTTCAATCTTCTCCTGAACTGACTGAACAAGATTTTCGCTATTGGAAGCAAATATCCGATGAAATGTACCTGGAAGAAAAACGGGCAAATTGGCGAGAAAGCAACAGAAACATTTGTCTGCAGTGCACCTTGAAAGACGCAGCACTGATGGTTCAGTCAGCAGAAGAAAGCTACATTCAAGGGCTTGAAGAAGACAGAATCAATGCTCGACGGAAAAAGCAGTTGTCTTTTGCGAAGCAGGCACTCAATTCTCTTAGCACCATTCAACGTCGCCGTTATATCCTTCATGCTGTTCATCAGCTTAGTTACCGCGAAATTGCGCGAATCGAAGGTGTATCTCCTCAGAGCGTGCACCGTTCAGTTCAAGAGGCAAAAGTGAAAATCAGAACAACATTGGAAAAACAAAACAAAAACAATGAAATGGGGTGACAAAAGGCATGTTTTCACAAGATAGGTGAAGGGTAAAAAATGTAGCCCACCATCTAGGCTGTTGTAACCAATGATGAACGGCAAACCGACTCTTCACCGTACCTTGACAAGTAAACACACATTCATCAGAAACATTCTGCTGCGGGCGTTGAGAAAGCGCCAGCCACATCAGCGATACGCCATGACCCTGTTATGAGCAGGCGAGCGAACCCTATCGGCTGAGAATATCGGGTTGCTACCGATAATGGCCATGAGGCGCAGCTAGGATAATGATACTCCTGTCCAGCCACAGGTCGAGCGTGATAAAACCGTCGCAACCAATGGGGGCAGCTCGGAGAGAACCTCGGAGGGGTGAGATTCCCGTGGAGCAGGTACGCAGCCTGCCTTCTGATGATTTCCCATTCTCAGGGGCGTCGAGGACAAATGTGAGAATTGCCGACAGGCAGTTTACTGTTCTGCCTGTCGGCAAACAAATAGAGTTCTTTATCAGGAACAGACGAATCACTTTTAAAGCTTATATATAAGAGGTACAACATGACAGCATATCCAACCTTGACTCATGCCATAACAACACATATTCTGAAATCGGGAGCATCACATCCTGAGAACCTTGAAAATGAAATAGACGCGCGCCCTACTGTGCAGGTGTCTCGCAAAACCCGTGTCATTAACGGCTGCCACATGGCGTTGCTCTTTCCCCCTACCAGTCTTCCCGGAACGAAAGAGCATATTGCGCAACTTCTTTTGTCAGCCTTTAAGGACGGAGAAAAGAAAGGAAACCAACATGAAGCGAGTATTATGCCTGTACAGAGTATCGACCCTGAAACAAGTTGATAAACAAGACGACATTCCCATGCAACGCAGGGAATGCCTGGATTTTATCAATCGGATGGACGACTGGAAGTTCTATGACGAACGTATGGAAAAAGGCGTATCCGGCTATAAGGTGTCTGCAAATGATAGAGACATCATCGTCGAAATACGTGAAATGGCCGAACAAAAGCAATTTGATGTGTTGCTTGTATTCATGTTTGATCGCCTTGGCCGCAAGGAAGATGAAACTCCCTTCCTTGTAAAATGGTTTATTGAACATAATATTGAAGTCTGGAGCACAAGAGAAGGACAACAAAAGCTTGATACGCAAGTAGATCGCTTGATGAACTATATGCGCTTCTGGGCAGCCAGTGGCGAAAGTGAAAAAACATCGATTCGCGTGAAAGCTGCTCACTCTCAAATGACAGAGGACGGCGTCTGGCGTGGCGGAACATGTCCTTATGGTTACAAACTTGTTCACATGGGTAGAACCGGAAAAAAGAACCGCCCTCTGTATGATCTGGTGATTGATGACCTGACCGCACCTATAGTTCAGGAAATGTTTGAATTAATTGTTCGGCAAGGAATTGGAACGTTACGTACCGCCAATTACCTTAACCAGAAATATCCAGATCCAGACAAAATCTGGACCGCACAAACCGTTCGAGGAATGATCAGAAATCCGGTTTATACGGGACGTATGCACATGAACGATATCATTTCCGAACCGATAGAGCGTCTTCGCATTGTTTCGGATGATGATTTTCAATTCGCTACTTATGCTATTGCTCAAAGAATCCCTCGAAAGTACACTGACCAAAGAGCTTCTGAGGATTCTTCTGTTCCTAAAAACGCGACAAAAGCATCTGTGTATGGCGCATACCTACTGTCAGGTATTCTCTACTGCGGACATTGCGGTAAAAAACTGGTCGGAGGCTACCACACCAAACAGATGGCGACACACGCTTATCATCGTCCAATCTATCGCTGTTACAACGGTGAAGTACTTGCTAAGAATTGTGATGGACAAAGAACCTATTCCGGCAGAAAAATTGAAACGGCTGTCCTCACCATTGTAAAAGACTACTTTGCCACAATAACAGGCACAATAAACCAAGTGTGGGAGCAAAAAGCCAAGCAGATTCTTCGTACAGGAAACAAGAACCGTATCAAAAGCCTGAAAGCTACAATGGAACGCCTTTGCAGAGAACAAGAAGGGCTCAAAAAAGAAGTAGTAAAGGCTATTTCCGGTGAAAGCGATTTTGATCGTTCCCTGTTGAAGACTCTGTTGGACGAAAACAAGGTAGCACAGCAGGAAACCGAGGAAGCACTGCAACAAGCCATACATGATAATGCCTTTGAAGAGGAGCAAGTCAAAAAGCTTGAATATCATTTCCGGTCAGTCATAGATTGGGCTGAACAGTTTGATCATGTACCAGTGGATACTCAGAAAATGATCCTGGCTCGCTTGATTGAACGAATTGATGTACGCAAGGGTTATCAAGTCGCAATTAAATTCTTTGTCTCGTTGGAGGATTTCTTTGGTACATCATTAGAAAACGCAGAATCTGCTTAAGTTTTTGTTTGTACTGAACAACCCATACTTTTTCGCTACAGTTGGTATACTCCGTCAGCGCGCTACATTCGCATTGTAGAGGTCAGCGGTTCGAATCCGCTATGCTCCACCAAACCGCCTGAATTCTTTGTTTTGCATTGGGTTCGGGCATTTTTTATATGGTTCGGGCGCTATTGCCGGTATACCATATATTATACCATCTCCTGAGGCGGGAAGGGCAGCGTATACAGCAAGCCCAAATCCCACAAAAGGGAACTGGTCAGGTATTTGTTGCGGATTTCCCGCGAGCCCAGCAGGGCATCATGGGTGTCCCTGGCGTCAAAGCCAATCTCGGACGGCCGGGTCGGGCAGCCCATAAAGCGCATGATGTTTTCAACGTCTTTCAGGGGAGGCAGTTCCTCATCCGCAATGCGCAGGATGTCCTGCCAGTGGTCCAGGGTGAGTTGGAGCCGCCGCGCGTGCGCAGCCTTGTCATTGCGGCCCTCCGCTCTGGCAGTCTTGAGAATGGCCTCCGCGGCGCCGCCGAAGATGCGGCGCACCATCGCTTCCCAGGCAGACTCATCAAAGGTGTTGATAAAGCTCTCCGCCGTTTGCCGGTCGGGCGTCATCCCGCGCAGCATCTCCCAGATGCGCAGGCTGAGCAGGGTGCCGATGCCCACCTGGATGCCGTGCAGCTCCACCGGCTGGCCGCGCTCAAGCGCCATCATTTCCCACAGGTGAGAAAAATAGTGCTCCAGGCCTGAAGCCGGGCGGGAAATCTCAGCAAAGGCCATGGCAATGCCGGAGAGCACCAGGCCTTCGGTAACGCTGTCCACCGCCGCCGCTTCCCTGGCCTTGAAGCCTTCGATGTTGGTCACAATCTTTTGAAGTGAGGCGCGCACCAGCCCGGCGATGTTCTCGCAGTAGTATTCCCCGGTCACCAGGTGAGAGATGCGCCATTCGCAAATGGACAGGTATTTGGCCAGCATATCCCCCAGGCCGGCCTGCAGCAGGCGCTCGGGCGCCTCGCGCAGGATGCGGGTATCGGCGATAATGGCCTGCGGGCAGGCATTGTACAGGGAAACCTTGACACGTTCACGAATCATGGCGGCGCTGTCAGAGGCATAGCCATCCATGGACGGCGCGGTAGCCACCACCAGGCTGGGCAGACGCAGGGCATGGGCAAATACCTTGGCCAAGTCGTTGAGCACGCCCGAACCCATGGCCAGTATGCCATCACAACGCGGGTCAAAGGCCATGACCAGGCTGCCCAGCGCCTGCTCATCCGGCTCCACATGAGCACCGGCATAAACATATTCGCTATAGGGAATGCCAGCGGTATCCATGACCGGCTCAACCAGATGCCACGCGGCCCCGCGGGTATTGGGGTCTGAAATGATAAAAGGACGGGTGACGCCGGTTTGCGCCAGAAAATCCGGCAGGGCTTCCACAGCGCCGGTACCAATGCGCAGGCAGCGCAAACCCGCCTTGTGATAGCGCCCGCAGGAACAGTTGTGGCCCTGCACCTGGATCAGCTCCTCCAGGGACATGCTGGAAAATTCTTTCACGGATAACTCCTTACCAGATACTTATACATTTTTCAGGCAGCTCTCGCTGCCTGAAAGTGTGACGGTTCAACCGGGTTATTTTGCGATTTGATAAATCTTCAGCACATCCTGCCAACCCAGTTTCTTCAAGCCCCCGATCTTTTCTTCCTGACCAAAGTAGTCGCCGGTACACTTGCGTGCCATTTCCTCATGGCGGCTTTCATCAATGCCCAACTCACTCAGCGTCTGGGGCAGGCCCATGACGCGGTAAAAGCTCACAAGCCGCGCGATGCCCTCCCGGACCAGCGCTTCCTTGTTGCGCAAGCCCTTGGCTACCCCCATGACATTGACCGCAAACTGGGCGAACATGTCCGGATTATCCTGCCAGACATACTTCATCCAGGCAGGGGTCAGCACCGCCAGCCCGGCTCCGTGCGCCACATCATAGGCGGCGGACAACTCATGCTCCATACCGTGGCAGGCCCAGTCCTGCGCACGGCCCATGCCCAGCAAACCGTTGTGCGCAACGGTGCCCGCAAAACCGATTTCCGCCCAGGCGTCATAATCCTTAGGATTTTCCATCAACCGCGGCGCGTTGGCAATGATGGCGCGCAAAGTGGCTTCGCACAGCGCGTCGGTCAAATCCACATTGGCCGTGTTGGTAAAGTAACGCTCAAAAATGTGGCTCATCATGTCAGCCACGCCATTGGCGATCTGGTTCTTGGGCAGGGTGAAGAACAGCTCGGGGTTCATCACGCTGATGAGCGGCCGCAGCAGGGGATGGCCATAGCCGTACTTGCGTCCGGTCTCCTCATTGGAGATGACGGTATCGCCGCTGGACTCGCTGCCTGCGGCCGGAATGGTCAGGACGATGGCAACAGGCAAGGCTTTTTTGATATCCAGCCCCTGGTCATAGATGTCCCAGACATCACCGTCATAGTACACGCCCATGGCGATGGCCTTGGCTGAGTCAATCGTGCTGCCGCCGCCCACAGCCAAAATCAGTTCAACTCCCTCCTGTTTGCACAGCGCGATGCCCTCATGCACCAGTGACAGCCGCGGATTTGGCACAACGCCGCCCAACTCAACAAAACTGACATCGTTGTCCTTGAGGGATTTGACCACCTGGTCATACAAGCCCGTGCGTTTGATGCTGCCCCCGCCATAATGCAACAGCACTTTTTTTGCGTGCGGCTTGATGAGCTCACCGATTTTGTGCTGGGTATCGCGTCCAAACACGATTCGAGCAGGCATATACAGATCAAAGTTCAGCATGCGATCCTCCTTGTGATGTTGTTGTGTTGGACATGCTAATTAAATTTCAGGCAGGCTGGCCGCCGCGACGGACTGCCCGACTCTGCGCGCTTTTTCATCCGGCAGGCTTAAAGTAATCTGTTTGGCAAGCTCCGGGAAAGCGGAATTCAGAGTTTCCCTGGCTGTTTTGATGAGGATATCACCGCCCCTGCCGCTTGATACCCTGCCCATGACCAGCACCAGGCTGATGTCGTAAAAACGGGCGTACCAGGCGATGGCATAGGCGAAATAAACGCCAATAGTCTCATAAATCTCTGCCGCCTTGGGGTTGCCGGCTTCCATTTCACGCTGGACGATCTTCAGCTTCTCGGCCGGCGTATCCGCCGCGCTCAGGTCAATGCCCGCTGCCGGCGCCAGCTTGATCACGGCATCCTGTGAGAAGTACTTTACCCCGCAGCCAATATCGCCGGACCATTCATCCACCATGGCATGCTCGTTCATATCCACAGGTACAAAGGCAAGCTCGTTGAGCCAGCCCATGATGCGCATTTGCTCCTCCACATAGCCGCCAGCCTGGCTGGTGCCCATGGCAATGCCCAACACCCGGCCAACTCCAAGGCTCATCGCGCCGGCCAGCGCGGTTACGTCACCGTCATTGGCCACCAGCAGCGGAATATCACCGATTTCCTTCGCGGCCCGGATATAGATGTTCTTCACCTTGCTCTGATAGAGCTCCTTAGGTACCTTGAGAAACAAGGAAGCCACCATTGCCTTGTTGTCAATGTATACCCCCGCACTGGACACGCCGATACCGTCCACCCGGGGCAGGTGCGCAGCCGCGGTTTGAAAGGCGCTGAGGATGCCCTGGTAATGGTAGTCCGGATCCGCTGTCACCTTGGGATGCCACACCACCTCTTCAGAATACAGGGTCTTGCCGTCCATGACCGCGCTGACCTTGCGGTCACTGCCGCCTGCATCAAAGCCAATCCGGCAGCCGTTTAAGTGCTTGCCAATAGAATTCGCACTCTCCATGGAGGCGGCCAGGCTGTCAGCGTCCGCTTCGTAACAGACCTCAAAAGGCCGTTCATAAACTGTGCTCATAAAATCTGCATCAAACGCGCGCGCGCCACCTTCCCGGTAAGCCGCAAGCAGATGCTCATGCACCATGATAGAACCCGAGGTAATGATGCGGTAGCCGCCCCGGATCCACAGCAGGGATTTGACCAGGCGGTCAAGCAGGCGCAGGGTGTCTGCATCATTCCTGCCCGGGGGCAGGATATCCATGGAAAAGGAGGAATACAGCTGTTCCGCGCGCTGGATGCGCACTGCAAACCGGATAGAATCAGCACAGGCATCAACCTGCTCGCGGTATTGCTCATATGCCAGGGAAAGCGGGAAAAAGCCCGGATCCAGCGGCGCTTTGATTTTTTTCATGTTGCGTCTACTCTCTTTCGTATTTTTTGATTCCACGGATATATACCGCCTTGGTGTTCAGCTGCTCATCAAACAGCACGATATCAGCGTCCATGCCTGCACGCAGGCTTCCCTTGGTCTCCCCCATTCCAATCACGCCGGCGGGGTATTGGCTGGCGTGCGCGACAGCCTGCGCCGTGGTCAAACCGGCCTTGTCACGCAGGTTGCGCACCGCATGATTCAACTTGAGGACGCTGCCGGCAATCGTACCATCCGCAAGGCGGCACTCAATCCCTTTGACAAAAATCGGCTGACCGCCCAGGGTATATTCGCCATCGCGCAGGCCGCCGGCACGGGTGCAGTCGGTCACCAGAACGAGCTTGTCCTGTTTGATGCTTTGCAGCAAGCCGAACAGGCCGGCATGAACATGGAAGGTGTCAGCAATCAGCTCGGTCACCACCCCGCGCGACAGTGCTGCGCCCACCACGCCGGGCTTGCGGTGGTTCAGGCCGGTCATGGCGTTAAACAAATGAGTGATGTGGCTTGCACCCGCGTCAATGGCCTCATTGGCCAGTTCGAAGTCAGCCTCCGTGTGGCCGATGGAAACCACGATGTCAGACTGGCTTGTGACCTGGCTGATCATCTCCAGCCCGCCGGGCATTTCAGGAGCCATGGTCAGGATGGAGACGATATCCTTGTGCTTGAGTATGCGCCCGGCATCCGGAGGCAAAATAGATTCCTCAGCCTGGGCGCCTTTCCGCCTGGGATTGATGAAAGGCCCTTCCGCATGCGCACCCAGGATTTGCGCCCCGTCAAAGCCGGGTTCCTGGCTTTCCCCACGCAGGACCCGGATCACATCAAAAGCGGCTTCTATCTCCTCCCAGCTCACAGTCATGGTGGTGGGCAGGAAGGCAGTCACACCGTTCTCCAGCAGCCCTTTGGCGATGACCTTCAATCCCTCAAGGGATCCATCGGAGGCATCCTCGCCATGGTAGCCATGAATGTGCAGGTCAATCAAGCCCGGCGACACATAGGCTCCGTGCGCGTCGATGATCTCACAACCTGCCGGAATGTCCTTCACAGGGACATGACCGGCGATGGTTTGGTCAAACAGCAACGCGCCCCGGCTGATCTCCACACCATCCATCAAAAAGGTGCCATTGACGATCGCTTTCATTTCCTCTCCTTTAAGCTTTTACTGCAACACAGGGTTTTAGTATACAGCAAACTCGAAAAGTATCAACATTAAATATGATTTCCCTGATGTCGATGCAATGCTGTGAGGTCTTATTTTAACACGTTTAGGGCACATTTTTACACACGTGAAGGGCACATTTTACACGCACCTTTACAAATTGCTTTCTTGCGATATAATAATAGAGCGATGAAGGAGACGGTTGCAGCTTCATCCTCACAAGCGAGCCGGGGATGGTGCAAGCCCGGCGGCGGACGCGGCAACAGATCACTCCGGAGCATGAGCTAATCCCTCACGGCTTGCCGCCGTTATCGGGCATCGAGCGGGCGCACTGCGCCAATCTGGGTGGTAACGCGGAGATTCCGTCCCATTGGGGCGGTTTTTTTATGGAGGATGAGGATGTACAAAAAAGTAGTCAGCGACATGGACTTTGTCAGCAGGGAACGGGAAATATCCCGTTTTTGGGCTGATCACAACATCATGCACAAGAGCTTTGCGCAAAACAAAGGGAAGGAACGCTATACTTTTTATGAAGGCCCTCCCACGGCCAACGGCAAGCCGCACATTGGCCATGTCATCACGCGCGCCATGAAGGATCTCTTTCCCCGTTATCACCACATGAAGGGCAGGGAAGTCTTCCGCATTGGCGGCTGGGACACCCATGGCCTGCCGGTGGAGCTGGAAGTGGAAAAGAAACTGGGCATCGACGGCAAGGATCAAATTGAAGCCTATGGCATTGAACCCTTCATCCGGGAGTGCAAAGAATCCGTCTGGAAATACCTCAAGGACTGGGAGGAAATGTCCCAGCGCGTGGCATTCTGGGTAGACATGGATAAGGCCTATGTCACCTATTATGATACCTATATCGAGTCGGTCTGGTGGAGCCTGAAGCAAATCGCCGATAAGGGATTGCTGTATAAGGGGCACAAGGTGGTGCCCTACTGCCCGCGTTGCGGCACAGCCTTGTCCAGCCATGAGGTAGCCCAGGGATACATGGAAGTATCCGAGTTTTCCGCCTATGTGCGTTTCCCGGTCAAGGGAGAAAAAAATACCTACCTTCTTGCCTGGACCACCACCCCTTGGACCCTGCCCTCCAATGTCGCTTTGTGCGTCAATGAGAAAGAAGACTATTGCCGCTTCAGGCACAAGGGCGACACGCTCATCATGGCCAGTGCGCTTGTACCCAGCTTGTTTTCCGGGGAGGAGAGCGAAGCGCTTGAGATGCTGGAAACCTTCCAGGGCAAACATTTGCTGGGGATGGCTTACGAGCCGCTCTGGCCGGTTCGGGACATGAAGGAGAAAGCCTTTTATGTAGTTGCGGATCCTTATGTTTCATTAAGCGATGGTACCGGTATCGTACACATTGCCCCTGCCTTTGGCGAGGATGACGCCCGCATCGGACGGGAGCATGATCTGCCTTTTGTCCAGCTGGTCAATACCCAGGGAAGGTTTGTCAAGGGAACGCCCTGGGAAGACATCTTCATCAAGGACGCGGATCCGCTGATTTTAGAGGATTTGGCCAGCCGCGGACTGCTTCAGCGCAAGGCAATGTATACGCATAACTATCCCCATTGCTGGCGCTGCGATACGCCCCTGATGTATTATGCACGCGCCACCTGGTTTATCCGCATGACCCAGATTCGGGATGAGCTGGTGCGCAACAACCGCTCCATCAACTGGTATCCGGAAAACATCAAAAATGGCCGGATGGGTAACTTTGTCGAGAATGTGCTGGACTGGGCGCTCTCCCGCGAGCGCTATTGGGGTACGCCGCTGCCTGTTTGGCTGTGTGAGGAAGGCCACATGCAGGTCATCGGCAGCAAGGCGGAGCTGGCAGCCATGAGCGTTGCCCCGCTGGACGATCTCAAGGAGCTGCACCGCCCCTATATCGACCGGGTGATCCTGCGCTGTCCGGAATGCGGTAAAGATATGCACCGAACCAAGGAGGTCATCGATTGTTGGTATGACTCAGGCTCCATGCCCTTTGCGCAATGGCATTATCCCTTTGAGCATGAGGAAGAGTTCCATCAGCATTTCCCGGCGGATTTCATCTCCGAAGCCGTGGATCAAACACGCGGGTGGTTCTACTCCCTGCTGGCCATCAGCACGCTGGTGTTCGGACAGTCCTCCTATAAAAATTGTCTGGTTCTTGGTCATGTACAGGACAAGAATGGCCAGAAAATGTCCAAGCACCTGGGCAATGTGGTCGATCCGATGAATGTAATCAACAAGTTTGGCGCGGATGCGGTGCGCTGGTATTTTTACACAGCCGGTGCGCCCTGGCTGCCCAGCAGGTTTTATGACGAAGCGGTCAGCGAGGCACAGCGCCGCTATATGAGCACGCTGTGGAACGCCTATGCCTTCTATATCCTTTATGCGCAGATCGACAGCTTTGTGCCGGCGGACCACCCGCTCAACCCGCAGCAGCTTACCCTGATGGACCGCTGGATTCTCAGCCGTCTCCATTCCACCATCAAGACAGTGGATGAAAATCTGTCCGCATACCGCGTGCCGGAGAGCGCCGCCGCCATCAGCGAGCTGGTAGACGACCTGTCCAATTGGTACATCCGCCGCGGCCGCTCCCGCTACTGGGGCAAGGGAATGGAAGCGGACAAGCAGGCAGCTTTCATCACCCTGTACACGGTGCTGGAAGCCATCGCCAGACTGACCGCGCCCTTCACGCCTTTCATGGCGGAATCCATCTACCAAAACATGGTGCGCAGCGTTGATGCCGACGCGCCCGAATCAGTCCATTTGTGTTCTTTCCCGGAAGCAGATGAAGCTTTCATCAACCCGGAGATTGAGCAGCAGATGGGTCAGTTGATGCAGGTTGTTCAGTTGGGCCGTGCCTGCCGCAACCTGGCAAACATCAAGGTGCGTCAGCCCCTGAGCCGATTGATCGTAATGGGCGCGGACCTGGATAAGGACTACAGGGAACTTGTGAAGGACGAGCTCAATGTCAAGGAGATCGTCTTCACTGACAATGCGGACGCGTTTACCGGCTATCGCCTCAAGCCGCAGCTGCGCACGCTGGGACCGCGTTTTGGTAAAAACCTGGGCAAAGTCAGCCAGCTGTTGGGTGCAGCGGACGGTCACCTGGCCATGGAAGCGTTCCGGCGCGGAGAACCTCTCCGGCTGGAATTGGACGGCCAGGAAATCCTGCTCGCTCAAGAAGATATTCTGGTGGAAACCACTCAAAAACCTGGCCTGGTCGCACAGGAAAGCTACGGTGTCACCGTGGGCATCCTGACAGAGTTGACCCGGGAACTGATTGATGAAGGTTATGCGCGCGAGGTCATCAGCAAGCTGCAAACCATGCGCAGGGAAGCCGGGCTGGAGGTAACCGACCGCATCAATGTATACTATACCGCGCAGGATGCCTTGAACCAGGCATTGGAAAAGCATCATGAGCTTATCTGTTCCGTCGTGCTGGCGCAGTCCTTTAGTCCCGGCCAGGGGCCTGAAGATGCCTACACCCAATCCTGGGACATCAATGGCCTGCCGGCCACCCTCAGCCTGCGCAAAGCGCAATAAAGCACCTGTACCGCGTATCCAGCAATATCATATCAACCGCCGCGGACGATTCCTGCGGCGGTTGATATCTGTCTTGTGAAGAGTTATCAGTTGTGTACGGTCAAACCAGCTTTTTAGCCAGCAAGGCGGCGCCCACCAGGCCGCTGTCCGGCCACAGCGCAGGGGCCTTGATAAACTCTTCCATTGGGGGCAATTGCTCCGCGTCAATATAGCCATTGATCAGCTTCAACACAGTTTGACGCACCATCGGCAACAAGCTTTCCTGATGCATGACTCCGCCACCCAGAATAATAACCTCCGGCGAAACCGTCATCAATGCGTTGACACACAGCTGACCAAGGTAGAAGGCCTCAAGCTCCCATCCACGGTGATCAGGGGGTAAATCCTTTGCCGGGATGCCCCAACGGGTTTGTATGGAGGGCCCGGAGGCAAAACCTTCCGCACAATTGGGGTGATAGGGACACACGCCATTCAGCAGGGGATCATCCTCATGGCGGGCAATCAGCATATGTCCCCACTCCGGGTGCATCAGGCCATGAACAAGCTGCCCTTCGCAAAACAAACCGCCGCCGATGCCGGTGCCAATGGTCAGATACAGACAGTTGAGCAAGCCTTTGGCGGCGCCCAGGGTGCATTCCGCCAGCGCCGCCGCGTTGACATCGGTGTCTATAGCGCAGGGAACGCCCAGAGCATCCTTCAGTTCTTCCAGCAAGGGATAACGCTGCCAGGCCAGCTTGGGAGTGTTGAGGATGGTGCCGTAGCTGTCTGAGCAGGCGCGAAGGTTCACCGGCCCAAAGGACGCAATGCCCAGAGCATCCACCCTGTTTTGCTCAAAAAATTCAAGCACTGCAGGGATGGTTTGCTCCGGTATCAGCGTGGGCAGGGCGGCATACGACTGTTGTGTAAGCGTCTCGTCAAACACACCAAGCACCATTTTGGTGCCGCCAGCCTCCAAAGCGCCCAGACGCATCTTAGGAGAGCTCCGAGTCCAGAATGTCGATCTGATCCCTGAGCATGGACTGGAAACGCTGCTTAAACTTTTGAGCATCCTTCTCCAGCGCCTCAATCTCAAGCTTCAGCTCGTTCTTGCGCGCTTCCAGATTCTCCAGCTCAGGATCCGGCACAATATCCTGGGCAGCCTGGATGATCTCATCAGCGCGTTCATTGGCTTTGGCAATCACCTCATCGCAGGCCTTTTGCGTTTTCTCAAGCAGCAGCTTGGCGCTCTTCAGGTCACTGGGAATGACGGGCTCGGCGTCTGCAGCGGCAAGCGGAGCAAGCGGGGCAGGGGCAGGAGCCGCCACCGCAGGCATATAGGGCGCGGGAGACTGCTGCTGTTGCTTTAGCTGTTCGCGCAGCTGCTGGATGGTCTGGTTCATGCTTTCCATCTCATCGCAAATAGCATCCAGGAACTCGTCCACCTCCAGCGGGTCATAACCCCGTACCTTGGTTTTAAATTCCTTTTCCTCAATCATTGTAACTGTGATGGCCATGTTGTTTCTCCCTTCGCAGAGCGGTTATTGTGCGTAGCGCCGGTGACGATGCGCTTCCTGCTGATATTCAGGCTGGGCGGCATTCATCGGCGGAGCATATGGGTTGGCAGCGGCAGGCTGAGCCTGATAGCCGGGCGCCTGTTGAGGCGGCGCATAGGGTGACTGCTGCGCGGAATACGCGGGCGGTGTCATTTGCTGATACATGGGCTGCTGATAGGGCTGCCCCTGTAAAAAAGCTTGCTGGGGCGGGCGCGCAGGCGCGTTGGCGCTGGCAGTGATCGGGTCAGTGTACACCATCATGCCGCTTGGAGCCAGAATATAAAAACCAACCTTCTGGGAAAGCCTTGTCATGGTGCCTCCCAATGCAAAGCAGGCGCCGCTGAGCATGTCTACATAACGGCGCACTTCCGCCTTGTCAATCAGCTGATCCATCACCACCAGGGTGCACTGCCCCTTGCGCAAGCAGGTCATGGCCTGGCGGCAGCCGGTGACATTGGTGATGTTGACCACATAAGCGTCCATTCGCGCGGTTTCGGGCTCTGTTTGCTGCGCGCCCGGAAACTGCACAAGATTGTCGCCGCTCTGCGGGTTTTGATTGTGCTGGGCGGCGCGGCGGTTGCGCCCAGGCTGCTCCTGGGGCTGGGACATTTGCAGTTGAGCATGCTGGGGCGAAATAGGCTGCGCAGCGTAGGCGGCCTCCGTGTCGTGGTAGGCCGGCGATTGCCATTGCTGGGACACAGGCTGTTGGGCATAGTCCTGGTAGGGAGCGGGCTGCTGATAGGGAGCCTGCTGGTAAGCAAACTGCTGATAAGCCGGCTGCTGGTAAGTCTGTTGTTGAGGCTGTTGATACGCCTGCTGCTGATAGGCGGGTTGATTGGCGTAATCCTGGGGGTATACCCCCTGAACAGGTGCCTGCTGAGGATTATCATGCTGGTCCGGCGCGCCATAAAAGAACCGGTTGTTCTTGCTGAATACCGCTTTAATGCGCTCTGACACCCTGCCTGTAAGACCTCTTACATTCATGATTCCTCCTAGCCGGCTTGGCGACATCAATTTATTTTAGCTATTATAGCATAAATGCTGCAAGCTGCAAAACATCTTAAAACAAGCGGACAGTAAGTCCCTCATACAGGTGGCCGGCATGCACCGGCACCACATGGGCCTGGGTTGCATCCTGGCTGACAATCTCAACCGGCACCAGGTAAGGTCCTTCCTTATATTGCACCACCACACCGATCAATCCGTCCTGATTGATGATTGCAGATGCAGGCACTGCGTAAGTGATGACCGATTTTGAAAGCTGCACGCGCGCGGAGCGTGTGTACAAGATCGGTTCAATCGCCGAATCCGCCTTTAGTCTCACCAGCATTTCGCCGCCGGCCCGGGTGACAGACTCTACCGTGACACTCACCGTGGTGCTTTCAAAGCTTTCTATCAGCATCCTGTACTTGTCCCCCACCACCGGGTTCCAGCTCAGGTCATCGGCCAGCATCAGGGCGCCCCAGTCATATTGGCGTACCAAACGGAAGATATCGATGGCATTCTTGGGCCGGACCACTGATGAGGGCACCTGGCCAGCCAGCATGGAACGGATTGCCTGGGGGCTGTAATCCTGATAATTGGCGGAGTTCAGCGCGCCTTCAAAGCCATCGGTATAAAAGCTGACAATGCCATTGTCCGTTGCCGCAAATTGCTTGGTCCAGGTTTCTATGCGCTGCAGCTGGCTGTTCTCGTTGTCATACAGACGGGTCAGCTTGGTGTCATCAATATATTTTTGTTTGAGATAGCTGTGCCGTTCGCTGATCGCCTGTTTGAGCAGCTGCTCCTGGTTGAGCAGATTGCCACTCGCACCGCGCACCAGAGCCTGGGTTTCCTGCGCGCGCTGCATGACCATGGTTTCCAGCCTGGCCAGCTGCGCATCCGGAGTAGTGGAGGCATCCAGCAGCACCTTGTGATAGTCCTTGATTTGCTCGCGGTAGGTCTGCAGCCGTTCAAGCTCCCGGGGAGAAAAGCCTGTGGAATATACCACACACACCGGATCGCCCCGGCTGACCGCTACGCCTTCCTCAGTCAAGTAGCGAATATCAGAAACATTTTCCTGCTGAAAGACTGATTCGTTGCGCACAATCATCATTTGCCCGGAAAAGGTGGAGCCATGCTCGGATATCGTGACAATGGCAGTCTTTTGTTCCTTGCCGCCCAGGAACTGGCTGGCCGCAATCACAGCAAGCACAATCACCAGCGCTGCCAGCCCCAGATACATCCAGGTCAGCACATTGCGCTGCCGGGGCGGAGCGCGGTATATCATCCTGTCATCCGGCGGCTGGTCGCCGGGCTGGGGTTCCTGCGGCGGCAGATAAGGATTCAATCCCCCCTGATAAGGCGGCGGCGCGTGATAGACCGGGGGCTGAACAGGCCGGGCCTGGTACGGATGCGCAGGTGTAAAAAAAGCATCCGGCTCCGGCAAAGGCCCTGGCGCGCGGGGATCAGACCAGGGCTGCTGCGCCTGCGGCTGCTCAGGTTGATGATCTTCTTGGTTTTGCCAGGATCCCTGTACCATTGTTCCTCCTGCAGACGTTCCATAATAACTTAGTAATGATACAATCTCAGGAGAGGATTGTAAAGCCGGCACACAACTGTCAAGGCATTTACAGTAAAATGCAAAATATAGGCAACAGATGAAGCAAAGCCGGGCGCTGTTAACATCCATCAGCGGAAATCAGGGATTCCCGGAGCAAGATATTGCATTGCTTTGGCACCGTCCTGTAAACAGAAATACAAAAGGGCCGCAGCAGTCATTTTCTGCTGCAGCCCTTGGTTAGTGCGTAACAGGAAAGTTCGCATGCAGAGCAGGTTCAATACCGGAAAACCGCTTCGGCAGCCCCGTCAGGGTCAGGCCTGAACAGCCTTGGCCTTTTTGTTGTCGCCGATGCTGAGAATGAAATTGAGCACAATGCCCAAAATTGCCGCGCCCGCGACAGCCGGCACATTGATGCCAAAGAAGTCGATGTTGCCGTTAAAGAAGTAATTGACACCCAGGCCAAAGGTTACGATCACCGCAATCACCGCGATGTTCTTGGCATCGAACATGCTGACGCCCTTTTCAATCAGGATGGCGATGCCCTGGGCTGCGATCGCACCGAAGAGATAGATCTCCAGCCCGCCGATCACTGCCTGCGGAATACCGAAAATCACTTGGATAAAGGGGGTAAAGCAGGAAATGATCATGGCTAACACACCTGCTACCAGCATGACGGGTACGGAGAATACCTTGGTGATGGCCATGGTCGAGATGTTTTCGCCGTAATTGGTACCCGCCGGGCCGCCCACAGCGCCTGAAATCATGTCGCAGAGGCCGTCGCCAATCAGGTTACGGTCGAGGAGGGACGCGATGTCATAATGCTTTCTGCGCTTTTTGGCCTCATTGTTCACATAGATGTCCAGCTGATAGATGTGTGCCGTGGATTCAGGGATGGTCGCGATGGCGATGGGCATGATGGCCAAGACCGCCGCCCAGGAAACCTTGGGCAGGGTAAAGGCCGGCAAGGCAAAGATGCTTCCATCCCCCAGCTTCCAGACAGAAGCGCTGAGGGCCTCTGCCGGGATGGTGCGGAACATGTTCATGTCCGGACCGCCAAACAGGTAGATCAGCCCGGCAACTGCGCAGCCAACAGCAGCGCCCAGCAACAGGGGCAGCTGCCCTAAAAAGCCCTTGAGGTAGCGGGAGAAAAGCACCGTGGCCAGCAGCGTGCTCAGCGACACCACCCAGACCCAGTTGGAATTGAGCACCCCGGCCTGGGGCATCACTGCCATGGCTTCGCTGACTGAATCCCCAAGCGATGCCAATGCGGCATTGATGGTTTCACCAGCCAGTGCTGGGTCGACCACACTGCCCAGTTGGTTCACCAGCGCTTCCCCTGCGCTGCGAAGACCGTTGGCAGCGACCGCAGCGGGCGCTGCATCGGAGATGGCGTTGCCGGCCAGGGTCAGGCCAATGATCATCGCGATCGGGCCGGTCACCTGGGCAGGCAGGATCTTCTCGACCTTCTCCTTGCCGCCCCACTTGACCAGGAGGCCGGCAAGGATGCTGATCAATCCGGAGAAAATAATGCCAAATTGCGCCTTGCTGATCAATTCCGGCGGCAGAATGTTCGTAGCCTCAAAAATGGCTTTCTGCACCTCCGTGCCCTCTGCCGCGACCATGCTCGCGATAGCGGTCAAATAGGCAAAGGAGGAGCCATAGTACATGGGGATTTTACCGCCGGTGATAAAGGTAAAGCATACGGTAGCCAAGCCGGAGGCAAAGACTGTGGTGGATACCTGGAAACCCGTGATTAACGCGACGATGACAGTGGCCGGAAACATGACAATCACCTGCTGCAGCGCATACAACAGCAGTTTGCCGGTGGTGGGGCGCTCGTCCGGCAGATAGGAGATCTGGTTGTTCTTTTTGCTCATGGGTACCTCTCCTTTTCTTGTGGTTTCGACTCTAAAAAAAACAGCCCCCCTGGGAGCTGTGATTTTACCTTTTCATCCGCCTCATGGTTGTCCTCCATCCGGAAAGTTTCCGGTCCGTTTCGCGCACAATAGCACAGATTCCGAACGTTGTCAAGCGATAAATGAAAAAGTTTCGACTTTTTGTGTTCAAATCTTTGTCTGTAAACTTGGTCACGGGCTTGCACCGGAAGCGGTGACTTGGTATACTAAGCGCGTTACACAGATTTTTGAAAGGATGTACACGCAATGTTCGACTGGTTGTTCAAGATTCCTTCTGCCCTTGCCGAAGCGGCTGCCCCCGCAGCTGATGCCGGTGCGGCGACCGCAGATCCCTCCAGCCCCGCCAGCCTGATCTCCATGTTCCTGCCCATGGTTCTGATTATCGGCGTATTCTATTTCCTGATGATCCGTCCGCAGCGCAAGAAGGACAAGAAAATCAAGGAAATGCTGGCCAATCTCAAGGCGGGTGACCGCATTGTCACCATCGGCGGTATCTATGGAACCATCAAAGGCCTGCGTGATGACTCCGTCATTTTAACCATTGGCCATCAGAATACCGAAATGATTGTAGCCCGCTGGGCGATCCGCAATGTGGAAGAAATCACGGTAGAAAACGAAGGCGAATTGTTGACCTGAGTTTGCTGCCTATGAAGACTACATCCAGCGCCCGGACAATTCCGGGCGTTTTATACCGTGAAGGAGCAGTATTTAATGAAACGTACCGATGCCCGCAGCAACAACCAATTGCGCAAATGTACCATCCAGCCGGGCTTTATGTCCACAGCGCTGGGCAGCTGCCTGATTGCCATGGGCAAGACCCGTGTGATCTGCACCGCAAGCGTGGAGGAAGGCGTACCGCCCTTCCTGCGTGGTAAAAATCAGGGCTGGCTGACTGCAGAATACGCGATGTTGCCCGCTTCTACCGGACAGCGCAAAAGCCGTGATGGCCTGAAACGGGACGGGCGCGGGGTTGAGATCAGCCGCCTGATCGGCCGAAGCCTGCGTCAGGCAATCGATCTGAACCTGCTGGGCGAATACACCGTCACCATTGACTGTGACGTGCTGGAGGCGGACGGCGGCACCCGTACCGCAGCAATCACAGGCGGGTTTGTGGCTTTGTGCCTGGCGATAGACAAGATGATGCAGGCAGAACAGCTTGCGCTATCCCCCATCAAGAGCCAGGTGGCGGCTGTCAGCTGCGGGCTGGTAGGGGATCAGGCGCTGCTGGACCTGTGCTATGAGGAGGACAGTCAGGCGCTTGCTGACATGAATTTTGTGATGAATGAGCAAATGGGCTTGATTGAGGTGCAGGGCACCGGAGAAGGCGCTGCCTTTCCGGCAAGCGC
>Ga0255344_1002685_pt1 | contig 20884 bp, 14 predicted proteins | sample wastewater_treat_5_FD_192414 | JGI IMG/M metagenome (GOLD analysis project Ga0255344, IMG submission 192414) | Wastewater microbial communities from Lulu Island WWTP, Vancouver, Canada - plant18 | ecosystem: Engineered > WWTP > Wastewater > Unclassified | place: Canada: Vancouver, British... | reverse complement strand
TAGAGAATGTGAGTACAGAGTGGGGTATCCTGAGTGTAGCACACAACATTGCTAAGGTTGCAGCATAGCTGCACTCTTTCTTTTCTTCATACATCCAAAAGAGGCTGCCCTTTTTAGACAGCCTCTTGAAATTTCTTAGAGCCAAAACTTAGCTGATCAAACTGTTTTGCTTGCCGATTTTTTCGAAAACCTCCAGCACTTGCTCTAATTGTGACTGGGTGTGGGTTGCCATATAGGATGTGCGCAGGAGGTGCTTTTCAGACCATTAAAAAGATCGTTCTCAAGAGACCTCGATTAAACATATAACATGGCAGGATACAACACAACTGCAGGGCTGAATGTTGTGTGGATTTTACCCAAAATGTACATTGTCAAAAAATCACGGTTAAACTCCACTCACCAGTCGAAGGTGTCAAGTCAAATGATAATGTTACCGAAGGTCTTTCGTTGATTGATGGAATTAGCTAAGTTGGAAAAACTACTTTAGGTTAGCTATTAGTAATCTCAAATTGTTGCAAAAAGAGCGAATGCAAGGAGGGCATTATACATTTGATAGTTCCTATTAAGGGCTGAAAGGGCCAAGTTAGTCGACAAAAATCATAAAACAGGAATGAGGGCATTTCTCCCCGTAGCTTGCTACGAAACTGTGATCAAAATCTGTCCCGTAGAGCGAGAGCTCGAAATACCTCGTAGCTTGCTGCGAGGGTAAGGATCGAAAGGATTTTGATTTTATTACTGAAAAGTAAATCAAAACCGGATCCATCATTTTTGATAATCCAAGAGTATAATTACTGCAAGATATTTTGTTTGTCTCTTAGGCTGGATTTAGACAAGTATCGTATCAAAATCATGGGATGGAAACGATGATCGAACAAAGTAAATTAGGCAAATATCAAATTGTCAGGGAACTTGGCAGGGGTGGTTTTGGTATTGTATATGAGGCTGAAGATCCTGATTTGGAACGTCATGTCGCATTGAAGATCTTGCATAGTCAACTTGTGGTGGATCCACTTTTCTTGAATCGCTTTAAACAGGAAGCCAAACTTTCTGCACAGCTTGAGCATCCCAATCTCGTTCCTGTATACGAATTTGGCCAGAACAAGGGCTATAACTACTTAGCTATGGGATTTATGAAAGGTGGCTCGCTCAAGGACCATATCGAAAAAAATGGCGTGCTTGATTCTCAACAAGCTAAAAAAATTTTTGAGCAGATTCTTGAGGGTGTTTGTTACATTCACCATAATAATGTTGTTCACCGCGACCTAAAACCCAGCAACATCCTCTTTGACCAACATGGTATCGCGCGTATCAGCGACCTGGGCTTCGCGAAAGCTGTGCGCTCGGATGTAAGCAGCTCAATGAGCACCAGCGGTGGTATGATAGGCACAGCGGCTTATATGGCACCGGAAATTTGGAATGGTAAAAAAGCAACAGAACAATCAGATATTTATAGTTTGGGTTGTATTGCTTATGAAATGCTCACTGGGAAAATACTCTTCTTTGGTGAAACACCGGCTGAGGCAATGAAAAAACATTTGATTGATGGACCTGACATTAAAGTTGATTTGTCGGATGCTTGGCGCAATCTCATTGAAAAATGTTTAGCTAAAGATATTTCTGAACGTTATCCAACTGCAAGGGCACTTCTGGAAGATTTGAAATTTGGCTTATTTGATCCACTACAAGAAAGTAAAGACCAAATTGATTTGGATACTGATGGCGAGCAGCTTGGAGAAATAACTACTTTTTCGCCAAAGTTACCAATAGAACAGATGGTTGGTCATCAGCATGAAGAGCTTAAATCTAAAAACATGGACGCTTGTGGAAAGGCTGATGAAAATGACAATGTTAAGTCTCCAGTGTATGAAGGAAGTTCTACTATAGATGAATTTCAAACCGATAAGGAAGAGCAATTCCGAAAAAGAAAAAACAATCTTACATGGCTAATTATTTCTCTCATCCTGTTATTTCTGTTTACAGGAACTATTTTCGGGCTTAAAAAAATCAACGAGAATAAATCATTGCTAGGTGATGTGCAAATATTGACGCATGAGTCAAGAAATACTGCTACAAAAACTCGAACACAGTTATCATCAATTCCATCTCTACCTACACCGAAACCAACAGATGAACCAGTATCGACTAAAGTTTATACAAACATTACTAAAAACAATCCAACAACAATATCTACCAGTACTAGGTCATCTATAGCCATGGCAGCTAACTGTAACAATGCAGGTGGATACGACATTTGCTTCTTAAAGTGGGAATCGCAAGGAAATCAATGGGTTTTGACGTTTGAGACCAGTACTGAAATTGAAATCAGTCAACTATTACTGAGAATAAACAATAGTGAATATACGTGTAGTTCTCTTAATGACCAAAACAGGTTCACTTGCTTGGGTTCCACTCAGCAGATGAATAAACCAATGACTTTAGAAGTGTTAGATAGAATATCAAGGAAATCTTTGGGAGAAATGGAGTTAGTCTTTTACAGATTTGTACCAACATCCGTACCGAATCCTACGATCACACCTGTTGAGCCTACAAACCCACCTGTTGTTCCCACAGACCTCTCTGTTGAGCCTACAAACCCACCTAATGTTCCCACGGACATACCTGTTGAGCCTACAAACCCACCTGTTGTTCCCACGGACATACCTGTTGAGCCTACAAACCCACCTGTTGTTCCCACGGACCTACCCATTGAGCCTACGGAACCAATTCTATATCCTATAGATCCATACCCAATTGGTTAAAATTTAAGATAATACCATTGGATTTCTGTGAGATTTTATAATACGAATGAGGGCATTTCCCCGTAGCTTTCTACGAAACTGTCCTCAAAATCCGTCCCGTAGGGTGAAAACCCGAAATGCCTCGTAGCTTGCTGCGAGGATAGGGATCGAAAGGATTTTGATTTTACTTACAGGTACATCCACTATTCCTTTCGGATCAAATATTACTATGAGTTCTACATGAACATTGTCAAGGGGTTTAGGTGTACATTCCCGCAGAACTAGATTAATACACTATTCCAGTCAGTCATAATCGGTTTTCTTTAGCTTGGTCATCATATGCTGTTTTCAACACATTTCGTCTTTACATCTAACTGCTCGTAGTGGCAGTTGAACTGGTTTGTGGCACTCTGTGAGACACGAATGTGATTTACCAAAGTGCTCGCCTCGTCCAAATCTAAACTCGCTCGCCGAGGTGTTTTCGTAGAAGCAAAAACGCCGTTGAATCTGTACATCGGGACCTTGACAGAAGCGGCTATTGGATAGCGTAACTGGAGTATGTCCACATATTAGTTCGATTGGATATTTAATAGATGTGAACGCGTAAAAGGTCGCATGTGTTAGATAGTCCCTTTTCGCAAATCGGGCAGGTTTTATCTCCTAAAAAATGGATGGAAAATTCGCAAACAGATGCCACAAAGTTAAACCATTAAGCTCTCATGTAAATAATCCAAGACGTTGCGGGCGTCGGTTTCTACGGCGACGAAACGACGAATGAGCGCGCAAGGGTATTCAGCGCATTCAGCACAGGTTTTGCTGACCTTGTTTATAGCGCAACTGCGAATTGAACACTGGGAACAGATATGCGAGTGAGCGGACTGGCTTTTGCACCCGTGACAGATGAGCTGATCAGCTGAAAAGCTGATATCTTCAAAAGAATATTCGGCAGCGAGCCATTGTTTATGCGCGTAGTCGTTGTTTTGGTTGGCTTGAAGGACGGGACAAGCCTTGCAGTCCATACCACAATAGGAAAAATCGGACATGATACTCCTCCAGCGCGTTGGGGTCCTGATGCTTCCAGCGCGCTGTTTGATAAGGTGCAAGATGATTGCCAGAGCTGGAGATTTGTTAGATTAAATTTTGTGAATTTCGTTTTGTATAAAAATGACCCACCCCCTTGTATTCCCCCAGCCGAGAAAAGCACTCGGCACGCAAGCAGTCCACAGGAGGGTGGGAACGATGACCAGCGTATTTAAATTTTATATGCAATAGAGGATTTAGCCGTTTTCTTTTCTAAATCTAAGGTGCATGGGCGGGTCGACGGGGACATAGTCAACGAAACCCAGACTTTCATAGAGATGGCGGCCCATCACGGATGCGTCAAGGGTGATGTAGTCAAAATCCATATCTTTGGCAAGGGCGATGAGGGCTTCCATCGTCTTTCGTGCGAAGCCACGCATGCGGTACTTTTCGTAACAGAGCATGTTGGTGATACGCGCGAAGCGTTGCGTGGGGCATCCAGGATGGTAGGCGACAACATGCGCCTGCAAAAAGCCAATCGCGGCTACTTCATCATCGACTTCAACTAAATAGCAATGGATGTCCTGACCTAAGCGCATTTGGTAAAATGCGTGGATGTCGCGCCTGATTTCATCCAACCGTGATTCTGGCGCGGGTGTGCCAAGAGCTTTGTTGAAATCCAAACGCCCTTGAACAAGCTTGTCTAAATCTGCGTGGGTTGCGAAACGTCCAGTAATATTCATCATTTGTCCTTTTGCACCTATGATATCATGCCATAGCGTTTAAGCGCAGCGTTGAGAATCATATTGACCAATTCGGTGTGACTAATGCCATCCGCTTCGGCTTCAATGACGATATCGGATAGTTTGGGCATTAAACCAGGTAAGGGGTTGATTTCGAGAATGTAGGGCTTGAGATTGTCCTCGACATCCAGACGAAAATCAACGCGCGAGACGTCCAAACATCCGGTTACACGAAAGACAGCGGCGGCAAGCCAGTTGAGCTCGTCGGTTTGGTCTTCGGTAAGTGGCGCGGGGCATAAGTATTCCAATTGGTCTGCCAGAGCAGTCTTAAGATAGTTGCCGTAAACGCCTTCGGTGGTCAGAGAAGGGTCGAGGTTTACCTCCATGGGTGGTAAAAAATGCAAGCCGGCTTGAACGCGGCGCGCGTTTTCATCACGCGGGACACGCCAGGCAACGGGGCCAATCAGGTTGCCTACCAAGCCCACGGTTACCTCGCGGCCTTTGATGAAGCGTTCAACCAGGGCTGGTTGCTTGTATTTGCTGAGGATGATTTCAAGTTGTTGCCGCAGTTCGTGTTCATCGTGCACCACGGATTTGCCACTAATGCCCATACCTGTGCCTTCGCGACTGGGTTTGACAAAAAGCGGGAATCTTAAGCCTTCGTCAAGAGCTTCATCAACGCGTTCAAAAACCTGAAATTCGGGTGTTGGCAAGCCATGCCAGGCGAGGATGCGTTTGGTCATGGGTTTATCAAGGGTTAAAGCAAGTGAAAGCACTTTGGAGCCGGTGTAGGGGATTTGAAGTTTCTCTAAAATAGCTGGGATTTGAGCCTCTCGCGAATCTCCAAAATGACTTTCAGCGATATTGAAACAGATATCGGGTTGGTAATTGCGGATGGAGTCGATGATGGATTCGTCGGCTTCTAAAAACTGCGCTTCGTGACCGCCCTCACGAATGGCGTTACACAGGGACTCAACAGTTGACTCGGAGTCGAGGTCATCCCATTGATCTTCGCTCATGCCCTCAAAAACGGGCGCGTTTGTCTTAATGTTTGCAAGAACTGCAACGCGAAATGCTTTCACTTCTTTACATGCCTCCGGCACGATATTTTTTATTAATTATAGTCCTAACTTAATCAACCTGTACTAACAAAGCATCTTCAGCTTCGGCAACTTTTACGCCACGCTCAATGTTAACAAACTGTAGCATGACGATGCCAGCGAGGAAGAAGACCACCAGCGAGATGATTCCATAGCGGTCGGAACCAGTGAGTTTGGTAATCACAGCCAGCAGAGCAGGACCAACAACAGTGTTGAATTTCTCAAAGACACTAAAGAAACCGTAGAATTCAGCACTTTTGCTGGCGGGCATGAGCTTGCCAACCAGTGAGCGGCTGATGGCTTGTGAGCCACCTTGCACCATTGCCACCGCGAAACCAAGCGCGTAAAAATGCCATTCCTGGCTCATGAAATAACCAACACCCGCAATAAGCAAGTATATGATCAGACTGATGGTGATGGTGAGCTTTTGGCCTAACTTTTCAGCAAGTTTGCCAAAGAGAATCGAGAACGGCGCGGCGACAAATTGCACCATCAACAAGGTGCCAATGAGCGTCATGCTGCTAAAGCCTCGTTCGCTGCCGATGATGGTGGCCATGGTGATGATGGTGCCGATACCGTTGGAGTAGACAAAGAAGGTCAGCATGAACCAAGCCAGGTCTCTGAATTTGCGGATATTCCCAAAAGCGGAGAAAAAGCGCCCAAAGCCAACCTTGACCACGCTTTTGCCTATTTCGTGTTCGTAGGCTTTGGCAGGTGGTTCCTTGACATATTTGAAAACAGGAATTGAGAAGACAGCCCACCAGATGGCAACGCTTGCCATGCTAAGGCGCATCATCAGTTGGGTGACTTCTGACGAAGGGGTGTTAGGCATCAGTTTGGGTCCAAGGAAGATCATCGCCACGTTGATGGCAAGCAACAATCCACCACCGATGTAACCCATGGCGTAGCCTTTGCTGGAGACCTTGTCGAGTTCGTCTTCGTTGGCGATGTGGGGCAGAAGCGCGTCGTAGAAGACGAGCGAGCCGGCGAAACCCACTGTGCCCAAAATATACAGCACGACGGTTAAGGTTTGATGTTGTGGGCCTGTTAAGAAGAACATGGCAGCAGTGCTGAGTACACCTAAGGCGACGAAAAATGCCATGAAAGTTTTCTTTGAGCCTCTAAAGTCGGCAATCGCGCCGAGCACCGGGCTGGAAACCGCGGCGATGAGGCTGCCAATGGCGACTGCCCAGCCCCAAATGGGCACAGCCGATTCGCCGAGCATAATGTATTGGGCGAAGTAAACGGGAAGAATGGCCGCCATGATGGTGGTGGCAAAAGCTGAGTTGCCCCAGTCGTACATGGTCCATGCCCAAATGGCTTTCTTTTTCTTCTTTTCCTGTTCGGGTGTTAAGGGTGGTTGAACAGGATTTTGCTGGTTGATGATGGATGAATCCATAATGCGCTCCTTTTTTGTGAGATGCATCCATTTTACCCTTGATATGTTTATTTAAGTTGATTTGATTGTAAAGGGTTGACATCATTGCTTTCGCTCATCGTGCCTGATGAGTTTCTATCCAAAATTGTCTTGATAGGTTGGCTTATTGGCAGACATTAAAATCAAAAAGGTCCGGATTAGCGGACCTTTGCTTTTTATCAATTTTTAGCTTATAAGCAGCTTATTCACCACGGATGAAGGCTTCGGTGAGCTCGCGGGCATGCTCATCTTTATATTGCTCAGGCGGTGTTTTCATGAAATAACTGCTGGGTGCCAGGATGGGACCGCCAATGCCACGATCTTTGGCTAATTTCAGACAGCGGATTGCGTCGATGACTACGCCAGCGGAATTGGGTGCGTCCCAAACCTCAAGTTTCACTTCCGCTTTGAGGGGTACATCGCCAAAAGTGGTGCCTTCCATGACGATGTGGCAGTATTTGCGGTCTTTGAGCCAGGGGACGTAATCAGAAGGTCCTACGTGCACGTCTTCTTCATCAAGTTTGTAGGGCAACATGCTTGTTACAGCACCAGTCTTGCTGATTTTTTTGCTTTCCAGACGGTCGCGTTCAAGCATGTTCATAAAGTCGGTGTTACCACCAAAGTTGAGCTGGTAGGTGTGATCAAGGCGCACGCCACGGTCAACAAAAAGACTGGTGAGCACACGGTGGGTGATGGTGGCGCCAACCTGGCTTTTGATGTCGTCGCCAATGATGGGCAAGCCGGCTTCAAAAAAGCGCACTGACCAATAGGGCGAGCTGGCAATGAATACCGGCACACAGTTGATGACACCTACGCCAGCACGCAAGGCTTGTTCCATGTACCATTTGGTCGCCATTTCGGAGCCGACAGGTAAATAATTAATAAGCATATCCGCCCGGGTTTCTTTGAGAATACCAACGACGTCATCGGTTGGTCCAGGAGCTTTGGTAACGATTTGGCTAAGGTACTTGCCTAATCCATCGTGGGTCATGCCACGATGCACAGGCACGTTCATAAAGGGGATATCACAGAATTTGAAGGTGTTGTTGGGATAGGCAAAAAGCGCTTCGCTAAGGTCTTTGCCGACCTTACCTTCCACAACATCAAAAGCGGCTACAATTTCGATGTCGCTGATGTGATAGCCACCCAAATTGACGTGCATCAAGCCAGGAACTTGTTCGTCGTCTTTTGCATTCTGATAATAGTAAAGTCCTTGTACTAAGGATGAAGCGCAGTTCCCCGCGCCAATGATGGCAACGCGTACTTTTTTATCTTTAGTCATGAGATCTCCAGTCTGTAAGCTTGCGCCTAATCATACCCCATTTCGTTGAGCTTTTGTTCATGGAAAGCAATCCCGCGCTAGACTATAATGATGGCATGCGATTTGACCTTCAGGCTCCCTATAAACCCACCGGCGACCAACCCCAAGCTATCGCGGAGTTGGTTGAAGGTGTGCGTAAAAGCTATCGTCATCAGGTTTTGCTCGGCGCGACGGGTACGGGCAAGACTTTCACGGTGGCGAACGTCATTCAGCAGCTGCAACTGCCTACCCTGGTGATGACGCACAATAAAACCCTGGCGGCGCAGCTTTACGCGGAGTATAAGGATTTTTTTCCGAACAACGCCGTGGAATATTTCGTTTCGTACTATGATTATTACCAGCCAGAAGCCTATATTCCGCGCCGCGACCTGTACATCGAGAAAGAAACGCTGATTAACGAAGAAATCGATCGCTTGCGTCTGGCTGCCACCACAGCACTAATGTCACGGCAGGATGTCATTATTGTGGCATCGGTATCTGCGATTTATGGTTTGGGTGACCCGGAACTGTATAAGGCGAGCGTTTTGCATGTGGAAAAAGACAGCCTGTACCGGCGGAATAAATTGTTGCGGCAGTTGGTGGATATTCAATATCAGCGCAATGAGTTTGACATCAAACCGGGTATTTTTCGGGTGCGGGGCGACACGCTTGAAATTCTGCCGGCTTATTCAGAAAAAGAAATCATCCGCATTAATTTTTTTGGTGATGAAATTGAGGCTATCTCGCGTTTACACGCGGTGACGGGTGAGCTGATTGAGCGCGTTGATGCGATCGACATTTATCCCGCCAAGCATTACGTAACCGAAGACAAGCGCATGGAAAAATCCTTGCAAGATATTGAAGATGAGCTTGAAGAACGCTTGAAATTCTTCAAAGACAAAGGCATGGACCTGGAGGCTTACCGCCTTGAGCAACGTACCCGCTATGATCTGGAAATGCTGCGTGAGGTGGGGCATTGCTCGGGGATTGAGAACTACTCGCGTCATTTTGACCAGCGCGCCCCTGGCACTGCACCCTGGACCTTGTTGGATTTTTTGCCATCGGAGTATCTGCTGGTTTTGGACGAGTCGCATATGATGATGCCCCAAATCCGAGGGATGTATAACGGCGACCGTTCGCGTAAAGAAGTTTTGGTTGAGTATGGCTTTCGTTTGCCTTCCGCGCTGGACAACCGCCCCTTAAAGTTTCCGGAATTTGAGCAAATGATGGGCATCACGCTCTATACCAGTGCCACGCCCGGACCTTACGAGATGGAAAAGAAAGATCAGTTAGTTGAGCAAATCATCCGACCAACCGGATTGTTAGACCCGCAAATTATCGTGCGTCCGAGTCGTGGGCAGGTGGATGACCTGATTGCTGAACTGCGTAAGTTGATTGAAAAAGGCGAACGCGCCCTGGTGACCACGCTGACCAAGCGTATGGCTGAGGATTTGTCGGCATATCTTAAAGATGCTGGGTTCAAGGTTCAATATTTGCACTCTGAGGTGGAAACCTTTGAGCGGGTGAGCATCCTGCGCGATTTGCGCATGGGCAATTATGACGTTGTGGTGGGCATCAACCTCTTGCGCGAAGGACTTGACTTGCCGGAAGTTTCGATGGTGGCAATTTTGGATGCTGACAAAGAGGGCTTTTTGCGCTCAACCACAGCGCTCATTCAGATTTTTGGTCGTGCCGCGCGGCATATCAATGGTAAGGTCATTCTTTACGCGGACCAGATGACCGATTCGATGAAGCGCGCAATTGACGAGACCAACCGAAGACGGGCTATTCAGGAAAAGTACAACGAAGAGCATGGCATTTCACCTGTTGGCATTACCAAGGCGGTATACGATATTACTGAACGCCTGACGCACTCGATTGCCGAAGGAAAAGAGGATAAGAGCGCGAACGCGCGTCAGCTGGCTTCAAAGATGCAACAGCGTGAGTTGGAAAAGCTGATATCAGAGATGGAAAACCAGATGAAAGCTGCCGCGGCAGATTTGGAATTTGAACGCGCGGCGATGTTGCGTGACCAGATTTATGAATTGCGGGCGATATTGGTTGAATCAAGCGACTTGCCGGAGTGGAAAAAACAAACGCTCCTGGCGCGGCGTAGTGATTGATTGTACTTTGAGTAACATCAGCCAATCTTACAGTGCAATGTGCCCACCATGCCAAGTACACTCAACAATCAACATCCCATCATTCGCACATAATACAAAGGACAGAAACCAAATCCAACATCCTCACGAATCCACGGGTATAATACGAATGAGGGCATTTCCCTGTAGCCTGCACGAAACTGTCCTCAAAATCCGTCTCGTAGGGTGAGAACCCGAAACGCCTCGTAGCTTGCTGCGAGGATAAGGATCGAAAGGATTTTGATTTTACAAAGCACAATACGACACAACTTAGCTCAGCGACTAAGATCGAGAACAGAACCGCGTTAAGACCATGGGATGGAAACGATGGAAGAAGAAATCAAATTAGGCAAATATCAAATCATTAAAGAATTAGGTCGGGGTGGTTTTGGCATTGTTTACGAAGCCAAAGACCTCGTCCTGGATCGTCATGTCGCCCTAAAGGTTTTACATGGTCAGCTTACCGTGGACCCGCTTTTTCTGGAACGCTTTGAGCAGGAAGCCAAGTTAGCCGCGAAATTAGAGCATCCTAACCTTGTTCCTGTGTATGACTTTGGTCAAGCCAAAGGCTATAACTTTATCGCTATGGGGTTTATGACCGGTGGCTCGCTCAAGGACCATTTCGAAAAACATGGCGCGCTTGACCCTTGGCGGGCTAAAAAGGTGCTTGAAGATGTGCTCAATGGGCTCGTCGTTATTCATGAAAATGGCATTGTTCATCGTGACCTCAAGCCTGCCAATATTCTCTTTGACCAATATGGTGTGGCACGTTTGAGCGACCTTGGTTTTGCCAAAGCCCTGCACAGTGACCTCAGCCACAGCTCGCGCGGGGGCATCGTGGGCACAGCTGCCTATATGGCGCCAGAAGTCTGGTATGGCAAAGAGACCAGTCCGCTTTCAGATATTTACAGTTTGGGCTGTATCATTTACGAAATGCTAACCGGCAACGCGCTCTTTGATGCTGACACTGCCGCGGAGAGTATGACCAAGCATCTTATCACTGGTCCTGTCTTTACGGAGAAACTCCCCAAGCCCTGGCAAATGTTGATTGAGAAATGTTTAGCCAAAAACCCGGCTGAGCGCTATCAAACAGCCAAAGCGGTCTTGGAAGATTTGAAATTCGGCTTGTTTGACGCGGCTGAAGAACGACAAAGCGAAATTATTTTAAGCAGCCAGGATGATGAGCCCGCGGAAGATGCTCCGGAAGCAGTTGAAGAAATACTTAGTATGTCTGAAAGCGGGATATCTTATAGCCCGGCGCAAGGCGCGGATTCTGTTGAAAGCACATATGGCAAATATGACGATTATGATTATAGGGCTCCGGAAAAAGAATCGCTTAGGGCAGGTGAAGAGGCGCAAAGGTCGACACCTGTCAGATACATCCAGCCCGCGCCTGATGCCCTCACACCTGGGCAAATGTTAGAGCTATCGCCATTTAAACGCTTGCAAATAAGGCTGCCCTGGCTATTGCCATTGAGTTTGGGTGTGGTCATCACGCTTTTGGCGGTAGTCCTGGTCAATATCTTGCGTACAAACAACGCAAGGCAATTTATCGAGAAAGCGACCGAAACGCCAACGCGTAGCTATACAGTCCAGCCGAGTCATACGAAAGTTCCAATAAACACCCCCGTACCGACCAACACGCCACGCCCCACGAAGACCAAAACGCCGACGAACACCCCGCCACCTGCTTTAGGCGTGGGCTCAACGATGCTGCGTGAAAAGGATGGCATGGAGATGGTCTACGTGCCAGAGGGTACATTTACGATGGGGAGTGATGATGGGGAAGAAGATGAAAAGCCTGTACGTGAAGTCTATCTGGATGCCTACTGGATTGACAAATATGAGGTGAGCCACGCGCAGTACAAGATCTGTGTGGAGGCGGGTGAATGTAATGAACCCCAATCAACTGGCAGATATAATAATTCTAATTATGCTAATCACCCGGTTGTGTATGTCGACTGGCATCAGGCGAGCGCGTATTGCGAATGGGCGGGTGGCAGGTTGCCGACCGAAGCGGAATGGGAGAAAGCGGCACGTGGGCCGGATGGGAACAAGTATCCCTGGGGTAACGAGTCCCCGACCTGTGATAAAGCAAATTATGCTGAATGTGGTATGGGAGATACAACTGAGGTAGGTTCATATCCGGAAGGAGCAAGTGTTTATGGTGCGATGGATATGGCAGGTAATGTATGGGAATGGGTGAATGATTGGTATGCGGGTTCATATGATGTAAATCAACTCAATAATCCAACTGGGCCCAGTTCCGGTACATATCGCGTATTGCGTGGCGGTTCGTGGTACGACGACGACTGGAGGATACGTTCTGCCTACCGGGACAGGAGCAGTCCAGTCAGCAGGAACTACTGCGGGGGGTTCCGTTGTGCTTTCCCGCGGGAATAGGTCACAAAAATATGAAAATAGTTAAACAAAAGAAAGAAAAGCGACTGCCGCGGGAATTCTATTTTCTATTTTCTAATTTCTGGGGGGTCAAGGGGGGCGTGCCCCCCTTGGAGCGCGATTTTTGAAAAGCAGACTACGCCAACTCCATTCGCTGAGGCGTCCGCGCCGAAGCTAAAAACCCAACTGGCGCGTGGCGTCCGATGTATCACAAATGCTTGTCTGGTTATACCTTCCACCACGCGTAATCCTAATGCTGTACTGCGGGACGCTGGCAGGAGATATAAAAAAGTTCGCTGAGGCGTCCTCGCCGAAGCAAAAAAGCTTAATTTGCTTGGCGGAACGCTGATAGGATGATGTAGAGAAATGCCATCAGGGTCCATACCGACTTGCTTAAAAGTGTCGGCGGGGACGCCTCCACGAGCTGAAGAACCTTCAGCGGTCAGGAGACCGGGAAGATATGGGGTGAACTACATCCGCATTGCGTGACAATAATCCTGTTCGCTGAGGCATCCTCGTTGAAGCAAAAACAACTAAAGAAGCTTATCGAAGAGTTGTTGGTAAAGTAAATATCTGACTGGCGCGTGGCGTCCTGTGTGACACGAAGGTTTACCAATCAACATATCCGCCACGCGCAAAGATGTGCATGACGAAAGCAGTGCAGGGCAGGGGTGCCCCGCACCAGTAGGAAAGGAAATGACTGATGCAGACGCCCAACAACAGTAGGGAGGTCAACAAAATCCGTCCGCGGCGAAGCTACCAAACTGGCGCGTGGCTTTAAACAGATCGCTGAGGCGTCCTCGCCGAAGCAAAAAAACATAATTTACTTGGCGGAACGCTGATAGGATGATGTAGAGAAATTCCATCAGGGTCCATCTCGATTAGCTTTAAAGTGTCGGCGGGGACGCCTCCACGAGCTGAATAACCTTCAGCGGTCAGGAGACCGGGGAGATATGGGGGTGCATGCCGCCAGTGTCCTGAAAGTCTATGTCGCCGGTGTCCTCACCGCGCGATGCTAAGCCCTGTGAAGTTACAAAATTTAGCTTATAACACAAAACAAAGACCCCTACGGTCTGGAGACCGAGGGGATGTGTGGGATAACTTTCGCCGGTGTATCAACAGTCTATGTCGCTGGTGTACTCACCTTGTGACGTTAAATCCGTCCTCGCCGAAGCGATAAAACCCAACTGGCGCGTGGCTTTAAACAGTTCGCTGAGGCGTCCTCGCCGAAGCTAAGCAAAGCGATTATAATTAATTTGATGTCTCCTTTAAGCCTATATGATGGTGCAAGTATTTATTTTGTGACCATGTCGTTGAACAATCATATTCCATTATTTAGAAGAGCGGTTTATCGAGATATTATTATCAACAGTTTGTTGTATTGCATCAATCACAAAGCATTAAGAATGTTTGCATATGTCATCATGCCATCGCATTTGCACATGATAGTTTTTGATGCAGAGCTAAACAATGAGAGACTCCATCAAACCATGGGACATTTCCGAAGTTACACTGCACATAAACTTACCAAAGAATTAGAGGTTTTTAATCCTGTACTTTTAGAAAAGAAATTTACGGCAGAAAAGGAAATTGACCGGAAATATAGAATTTGGGCAAGCGGATATCATCCTATTGGGCTAACAAGTAATGAATTCATTAGCCAAAAGTTCGCGTATATACACAATAATCCGGCTAATGCAGGGTTGGTTTCAGACCCTGTTCAATATCCATATTCTTCAGCCTTGTTTTGGGAAACTGGTAAGAAAGGCATTTTACCCATTCACGATTATTTGGATCTTGAAGCTCGTTAGGTCATCCAAACAGATACTGCGTCGGCGAGGACGCCTCCGCGAACGATAAAAGGTTCTTCGATTTATGGCATTGTCTCATCTGGGGAGATGTATAGTTATGAGCGTCGGCGGGGACGCCTCCGCGAACGATAAAGCATGGTAATGTGGAAGGTGAGGTTATCTGCAGGCATTGATTGTTGATTTTGACCAGGCGTCTTCAGGTGGATTGAGAAAGTGTGGTGTGAAGATGCCCTGCACCAGTAGGGCTGAATGGCGTTATTTAAAAACAGGCGTTAGAACATTCTTTTTTAGAGGGCGCGAATTGTTTGTCTGGTTTTCACATTCATAGCGTCGGCGGGGAAGCCTCCGTGAACGGTAAAGGATACCCAATCCCTGGTCGGTGTCTCGACAAGACAAATGGCAAGTTATTAATTGTTACTTAGGACGCCTCCGCTAACGGAGGTAATCCGATTTTGTGATTGGAATTGCGATAGTTTTTCCGCTATAAGTAAATAAAAATAGCCTGGTGGAATCTGAGCCAGGCTATAACAAATTATTTTCAATGGACTGGATCAAAAACTGCCAGACTCTTGATAGAAATCCTCGTCATCTTCGTCGAAATCTTCTGAGAATTCGTCGTCGTCATCATATTCATCATCATCGTCAACGTAGCGTTCCCATTCTTCCATGTCCATGGGCGTTTTGAAGAAGTCTTCATCCTCATCTTCATCATCAAATTCGTCTTCTTCAGCTTCGTCGCCTCTGCCATGTGAGGGTTTATCAATGAGGAAGCTTGCCATTTTGGGATCTTCGCTGCCAAACATTTCGAGGTACTCAATCGAATCCTCAATGAGCTCGATTTCGTCTTCATCATCAGTTACGTTGGCGAAGTGTTCAAGGCGTTCAATGACCTCATCGCCACCGATTTGCGAAAGCGCCCAAATGACCTCCTGGCGCACGTCATAGTCGGTGTGGAGATTGAGCAATTTGAACAAAAGCTTACGGGCGCGATGGATGCCCAAAAGCCCCGCAGCATGCACAGCCTGGGCGAGGATAATCGGGTTTTCATGGTCAAAGTAATCGATCACGGTTTGGTCCCAGCTGTTATCCATGCTGCGACCGATGGCAAGAAGCGCGCTTTCTGTCCAATAAACCTGTTCCAAAGCCAGAGCGCGCAAAATCATGTCTTTGAGCTCGGGTTTATCACAGTAGCCCAGGGTTTCCAAAACACGGCGACGCACAAGGTCTGAGCGGTCCTGTTCGTAGGCTTCCAAGAGCGCGTTTTGGATTTTGCTATGGACGGTCTCATCAAGTTCTTCAAGCGCGCAGAGATAGTAATAAGGCACGAGAGCATTGGCAGCGGCAGCACGTAAGTTTTCTTTGCGCGATTTATCCTTCAAAAACGCGATGTAGCGATCGATTAAATGCTTATCATCAGCCTCAAAGAGCAGGTCAATGGCAGCGATTACCACGTCATCATCGGTGTCTTCCAGACCGACTTTGCCAGCCGCCTCAAAGAGCTGCAAGGGATCTAAATCGGCTAATTCTGCCAGCCCCACCATCAGCGCGCGGCGGCGTTCGACCTGGAGCGATAACCAGCTATCGCGCAGGACGGAAATACTTGCTGAATCGAGATCGGAAAAATGCAGCAGAAACTTGGGTGAGAAGGGAATAGCGTCTTCCCGCAATTGGGTAATGAGTTTCTCGATGGGGGTGATGGTTAGCATGGCGCCTCCTTAGTGTAGCACGATGGGGTTTATGAAATCCCTGAAAGTGATGAAAATCATCAGCGCGATGAGCAGGAAAAAGAAAACCGTGTTGATAATGTTGGCAAGGCGTTCTGGAATCTTTTTGCGCGTAACAGCCTCGATGAGCAGGAAAAGAATTTGTCCGCCATCCAGGGCTGGGATGGGCAAAAGGTTGGTGATTCCCACCGCGATGCTGACTACTGAGAGCAATGAAAGGCGCATGATGGGCAACGCGTTGTTGGTCATTTGGTCAGCTTCTTCGGCATAGGCGAACATGTCGTAAATGCCTTTTACACCCACCAGGCGCGCTTCTTCCGGCTTGATGGCACCTTGAATGAGCTTGACAGGCAGGGAGACCGTGGTTTTTACCTGTTCCCAGAAAGCAGTAAAAGCGTTTTTTAGTGTATCGCCAAACCTGGCAGGGAGTTTGGGGTTGTCCATGATGATTCCGATGGCGCCTTCGCCTTCAGGCGGATTTTGGCGTGGGATGAGCGAGGTGGTGATTTCCTGTGAATCGCGCAGAAGCACAATTTCGATTTCCTGTTCGAGATTGGCTTGAATTTGCTGGCTAAGCGTCTCGCTGCTGTCAATTTTTACGCCATCGATGGTTTTAAAGATGTCGTTAACTTGCAGTCCAGCTAGATCAGCAGGTGAATTGGGAGCGACGTCAGCAATAATGACACGGGTAGGGTCAGGGTTGCCAAGCGCGTTGAACATGATAATGAGCACAATGATGCCCAGAACAAAGTTCATCAGCGCGCCAGCTATAAGGATGAGAAAGCGTTTCCATTTTGGAGCCTGAGTAATGCCTCCAATAATGCCTGAGTCGACGGTTTTGGTTTTTTGTTCGCTTATTTCAGGTTCGATGATGATATCAGGCTCGCCAATAGCATCTTCAACGATGACTGCTTTCGCGGTGATGGATGATTCTTCAGCATCCTCATCAGGCACTTCCTCTTCAAAGCGGACAAAACCGCCGAAGGGAATCACGTTTAAAGTAAAGTCTGTACCCCGCCATCTGAAAAGTCTAATGAGTTTGGGTGGATAACCAAAGCCGAATTCTGCTACGGGGATACCTAAAATAACAGCCATCAAATAATGGCCAAGTTCGTGTACGAAAATGATCAATCCGAATACAAACACGAATTGAATAATTGTCCAAAGTGTTTCCATAATGTCTCCTGAGGAAATATTATACCTATTTTATTTCCTGGGATATAATCTGGTGAAAACTTTTACAAAATTCTTATTCTATATCTTTGCAATATGATATAGTTAAGCGGATATTATAACGGAGGTTTATATGACAACAAAAATTGGTATTAGTGGTTTTGGACGAATTGGACGTCTGGTTGCCCGCGCCGCAATTATGGATCCGGAAGTCGAAATCGTCGCCATTAACTCAACTGCAGACCCGGAAAACACCGCGCGTCTCTTTAAATATGATTCAACCCATGGTACATTTCAAGGTGATGTGAGCTTTGATGACTCGCACTTGATTGTGAATGGCAAGTCAATCCCGCTTTTCAGTGACCGTGACCCAAAGAACCTAAAATGGGGTCTTTACGGCACTGAAATCGTGATCGATTCAACCGGTGCGTTCCGCACCATCGAAACAGCCGGCGCTCACCTGGGCGACACCGTTAAGAAGGTGATTATCACCGCGCCAAGCTCAGACGCACAAATGATTGTGATGGGTGTGAACCAGGAAGCTTACGACCCCAGCCAGCCTGTGGTCTCAAATGCCAGCTGTACAACCAACTGTCTGGCGCCAGTTACCAAGGTGATTCATGATAACTTCACCATTGAAGCTGCCGCAATGACGACTGTGCACGCTTTCACGAACGATCAGAACAACCTTGACAACCGCCATAAGGACCCACGACGCGCGCGTGGCTGCACCCAAAGCATTGTGCCTACTTCAACCGGCGCGGCAAAAGCAATGGGCAAGGTTATCCCCGCTTTGAATGGCAAGATGAACGGTTTTTCTGTTCGCGTTCCTACCCCGAACGTTTCGCTGGTGGATGTCGTTTTCCAACTTAAGGAAAGCCCCAGCGTGGAAGAAGTCAATGCTTTGCTCAAAGCTGCCGCTGAAGGCGAACTGAAAGGCATTTTGGGCTTCAGTGACGAACCCTTGGTTTCAATCGACTACAACGGCGATTCACGCTCGAGCATCGTGGACGGTCTTTCAACCATGAAAGTTGGCGATCACCTGATTAAGGTCGTGGCTTGGTACGATAACGAATGGGGTTACAGCGTTCGCTGTGTGGATTTGGCGAAGTACATTCACAAACACTAAATTTTAGACCCAATAAGACAATTGAAGCGGTTATATCCGAGAAAATCGGATATAATCGCTTCGTTATGAATATCAAAGAATTAACTGCTAAGATGAACGCGCTTGTGGCGCATCACGGATGGTACAACCCTGACTCGCCTAAAAAGCAATTGCCGCGAAATTTGGCGATCTCGCTTAGTCTGGAAGCTGCCGAAGTATTGGAGCATTACCAGTGGGGCGATGATAGCACGGATAAAGAAGCCCTGGCTGGCGAATTGGCTGACGTAGCTCTTTATCTTTTGCAACTGGCACATATCGAAGGCATTGACCTGGAGCAAGCGATAAACAAAACCATCGCGCGCAACTGGGACCGACAATGGACTGATAAAGAGGACATCGAGAAATGATAGTAGCAGTATTTGGCAGCGCTTCGCCTAAACCTGGTGACAAGCTTTACCAAGTGGCGTTTGATTTAGGTCAGGCTTTGGGTCAGGCGGGTTATCAGGTCATGACCGGTGGCTATTGTGGCACAATGGAGGCCACATGCAAAGGCACCCGACAGACCGCAAGCGCCCATACGATTGGCGTAACCTGTGATGAAATTGAAGCTTATCGTCCGGGTAGCGCAAACGCTTATGTTCTTGAAGAAGTGCGCACCCAAACATTGAGCGAACGCATTGATTACATGATTCGTAATGCGGATGCCTTTATTGCCTTACAGGGTGGGGTTGGCACGCTGGCTGAAATTATGCTGGCTTATAATATGATGATTATCGGTGCTATTGAGCGCAAACCTTTTGTTTTGATTGGTGAGTCTTGGGCAACGCTCGGAGCTCATTTTTTTGAAGAGCTTGAAGGGCATGTGCCGGCATTCGCGAAGGAATTATTAATATTTGTGGACACTGTTGATGAGGCAGTGTTGGCATTAAAAGACAGGAATAAAGAGTAAAAGATGGAAAATTTGAAACTGACAAGCAGAGAAGATAATTATTCAGAGTGGTATAACCAATTAGTGCTGCGTGCCGAATTGGCTGATTACGCGCCTGTGCGGGGCTGTATGGTAGTGCGCCCTTATGGCTGGGCATTGTGGGAAAATATCCAGGCGGCTTTGGATAAACGTTTTAAGGAAACCGGCCATGTAAATGCCGCTTTTCCGATGCTAATTCCCGAATCATACATGACCAAAGAGGCAGAGCATGTTGAAGGTTTCGCGCCTGAGTTAGCAGTGGTGACGCACGCAGGTGGTTCTAAGCTGGATGAACCTTTGGTTTTGCGCCCAACCTCAGAAACCATTATTGGCACGATGTACTCTAAGTGGATCCAATCTTATCGTGATCTACCCGTTTTGATGAACCAATGGGCAAATGTCATCAGATGGGAAATGCGCACACGTCTCTTCTTGCGCACGACCGAGTTTTATTGGCAGGAAGGGCACACCGCCCATGCCACTTATGAAGAAGCAGAAGAGGAAACCATCAGGATGTTAGGGGTTTATACCGACTTTTGCTACAATGAAGCTGCTATGCCGGTTATGCCAGGCCGCAAATCGGACAATGAAAAATTTGCCGGCGCTTTGGCTACCTATTCCATCGAGGCCATGATGGGCGATACCAAGGCATTGCAAGCGGGTACCTCGCACTTTTTAGGTCAAAACTTTGCCAAGGCTTTTGATATCAAATTCCTTGACCAAAACAACGAATTGCAATATTGCTGGACGACCTCATGGGGCGTTACCACACGCTTGATTGGCGCGATGGTGATGATTCATGGTGATGACCAGGGTTTGGTACTGCCACCGCGTTTGGCACCTATCCAGGTGGTGATAGTACCCATCTTCCGCAAAGATACTGAAAAAGAAGCTGTTTTAGCGATGGTCGAAAAGGTGCGCGCGGGCTTGAAAGCGAACAATATCCGAGTGCATGTGGATAACCGCGATGGACTGACACCCGGCTTCAAATACAACGACTGGGAGCTAAGAGGTGTGCCACTGCGCATCGAGATTGGTCCCAAAGACGTTGAAAAGAATAGCCTGGCGTTCGCGCGCCGTGATATCCCCGGACGTGAGGGTAAGAGCTTCGTTTCGATGGACGGATTTGAGCAAACCGTGGCGGATATGTTGGTCACAATCCAGGATAATATGCTCGCCAAAGCGATTGCTTTCCGAGACGCGCATATTTTTGAAGTGGATAATTACGAAGACTTCAAGGAT
>Ga0255344_1002683_pt1 | contig 20893 bp, 12 predicted proteins | sample wastewater_treat_5_FD_192414 | JGI IMG/M metagenome (GOLD analysis project Ga0255344, IMG submission 192414) | Wastewater microbial communities from Lulu Island WWTP, Vancouver, Canada - plant18 | ecosystem: Engineered > WWTP > Wastewater > Unclassified | place: Canada: Vancouver, British... | reverse complement strand
CCAAAATAACCCACCCCCTTTTTTGCAGGTTTTTTACAGGGGGGGATGAATACGGAAAATCGATGGTTCTGGATGCCATATTTTTTATGTCAATTGTTTGGGGAGAGGGTTAGTTTGGTTGATGCAGATACCATTACATATAAAAACTATATTTCAATTGCATGGTATCATTGAAATCAAGATATTTTAAAATTTCCCCTACGTTTCTTGCACATTCTAATGTTATCGGTAATCTTCTATCAAATTGAGTATTGTTCCAGTTCATTTTTGTCAACGCAATAATTTCATCACAAATCAGATTGGGAGATTCATCAAAAGATGCCATCTTAATTTCTAATGGACTTGGAATATATTTCCCAGCATACGTTTCATAATAAGGGACAGAACCTCTGGTATACAATATGTGATGAGTTTCAGAAATACTTAAATGAGTTCCTCTCAGTGGTGGATAATTGCCTTGACGATATAACCTTAAATCCGTGGATTGTATCGAAATCAAATCTACCTGATTAATATAAAATGCTTCGGCTGCTTTTTTAAATCCAATAATTTCTGAATCACTGAAATTGGACGTTTTGTGTAGTACCAACCTTTTTGGAAAAATCTTAACGGCATCATAATATTCTTGTAAGGATTGAGTAAGAATATTATTTGCCTGTTCCTCGGACAGGTGTGGAGTTAAATCATTTTTTTTCAAAAAAATTTCTTCTCCCCGTAGAATTACACCGTTTCCAAGTTCATTAAAGATTTGAGCAATACTTGTTTCGGTTCGTTTCCTATCACGACTCCTATAGAAACTTATTCCAGCATAACATGTCGCTTCTGAAGCATCTTTTCTTATCATTGCCCATGGTGTCCCAGAGGCTTTATAGTACAATGCGGTGAAGAAGTTCCATGCTATAGTTGCTTCATCTTGCATCTCTGAGGTTGGAGATGCAATTCTGTCTCTCACTATCTGGATGGGGACATTAAATTGCATCGCCTTAGCCTTCAAATATCTTCTGAAATTTTGTTCTTTCTCAGGAAGTGATTCATCATCTATTTCCACGGTATCATTAGACATCTCATCATCATCGGTTTTTTGCTGTTCTTCTTGTTGGATGAATGAAATAAAATTCTCAGATAATGCACAAATGATAACATCTGGTTTTTTATTTTTTGTAAGATATTTTATTTCTCCCAAGTACAATGCAGCAATCTCCTTTATGCGTATTTCAAGGTCTTTATGATTTTTGATAATTCTGTCAAATTCTGAATTATTGAGTTTTCTTATGTAGGAATCATCATATACAACTTCGCTATGGAATCCAATACTTTTGTTAAAACCACAAAAGTTAAAAAACAAATTTGGATGCGGGATTTTACTACCCTTCCCTTCTATGTGAGATTTGCATGATTCTAACCATCTCAAAACTTTTTCAATACTTTCACCTTTACCAATGATTCCAATTGTTATCTTTTCAGGTCTGACTTGGTTAATATCAAAAGGACTGAACTCATATATACCAGCCTTTGGACAAACATGTTGGTTTGTGCCGAATTGCATTGAAGGCTCATCTATATATCTAATTTTCATCATTCAAAAAAACTATCGTCAAACAATTCATTATCTATTTGTATATCTGAGTCAATAATTTCCTTTTGCATAGTTTGAGACTTTATTGGTAACCATTTTATCTCATCGATTCTTGGCAAAAGTGTTAATGGTGAAATAGGGTGTATGCTGATGAAAGGATATGGCTTCGTAAATAAATCATTATAAGCAAGATAATATCCGAAGAAACGATAGTAATTATAAACAGATTTATTGTTTTCCATTCTTTTTATTCCTGACATATATTGAGGTTCAAATCGACTTTGTTTATATCCATATGTATTTGTGAAACTCCACGTTGGATTAATTACAATGTACCATTTACTATCAATGTTAATAAAGGCACAATGAAATGCAAGATTCCTAAAACAAATAAGATGATTATCTTTTTTACTACGAATTGCAGAAATAACAGTTTTTGTTGCTTCTTTCTTTCCTTTCCATTTTATTCTCTTTTCAGACGGATTATCATAATTATTTGCGAACCTGAATATTTTCTTCTTTCCGAACCACTCTATGCCCTTAGCCTTGCAAAATTCTCCGAAAGTCCTTCTTAATATGTTTTTAAAAACCCTTTCATAATCTTCATTTGCGCTATAAAAATCATTGCAATCAATTTCAGTGATTGTACCAGCATCAATTATCCTACTTAAAGCCTCTTTGTTATCTGATAAATCCCTAAAAGTGTAAATCCACTTTTCAAAAAATACCCAATCATCATTTTTTGAATAGTATTTCCTAAGTGCTTGTTTAATAAGTTTTTCAGTACGAAACTTTTTAATTTCTCTTTTACCAATACCTGTAAGGTATTGATTAAGTTCATCAGATAATGATTCTTCATCAATATTAAGTTGTGCTTTGTAAAGGGAGACAGGGAAATTAACACCCAGAAGATTTGGAAAAATATTCTCTGCTTCATTTTTAAGTGAACCTGATTGGTATGTAAGTTTTCTTAGTTCTAACTGAACATCTGAAAATTCCTGTTCAAATATCTTAGCGATATACTCAATTTTCGCAATTGATTGAAGTGAATTTATTTTCCGTAATAATTCACTATTATCAATTATGTTCTGGTTGGGCGAAAAAGTAAACTCTGATGGAACGATTTCATTTATTTTATTCTCATTTATTTTTACGGCTTTGTTATTGATGATGTAGATGTAAATAACATCGAAATATTTTTGTAAATCGTTTTCAAAAAAGGTTTTAAGTGTATCATATACTTTCTGGCTGGTATTTGTTGAAGTAATTTGAATCGCAACCTTTTTTTGAAAGTCGGCTAAATCTATGGCTGGAAAATTTCTTTTCTGAGTAACGTTAATATTTTCCAAGGAGAGTCCAAATAATTCATTAAAAACAGGTATATAAAAATTTTCAGCATGTATGTTTATATCATACTGATTCAATGCGCTAAATCCTTCAATTTCATTTATGAAAATAGCAGAATATCTTACAATTTTATTTATATATTCTTGTCTTTTCATCCAGAAGTAAAATGACTGTTAGCCATTAGAAATCTCTTACAATTCTTGCTGCGATTAATATTTTTGATAGCATTAATTCATAGTCATCATCATTTTGATAAATGACTCTCAATCTGCTTTTTAACTCTTTAAATTCGGCAAACTTGTCGATTATCAAATATTCTATGTTTTCAGGGTCAATTTTTATTTTTGAGTAATCATATCCCTGTTCAATGTTTTTCATCCTTACAATCTCAAGTCCATCCTCAATTTTACTTACATCACTTCCAGAAGAAAGTTTATTCTTTTGGGGTATATATCTCCATTCTCGTTCATCATAGAATTTCCTATGATGTCTTTTGTAAGTCCCATCTTCTTGACGTTTATAATCGTCCCCGAAGTATCTTTTCAAAAATGGTAAGGTTGGATATTTATCAAGTTCTTTAATCCCATTATCGATTAATGCTTTAATTATCCAATTTGAGTCATTATGTATGTAAATTACAGGACTTACACCTAATTTCTGAAGGTATCTTTTATTAATACCCAATCCGTAATTTCCAAACCAATTTAAATGTGATTTAATCATTCCCAATGGTATATCGCAGAAACATTTGGCTGCGACAATATAGTACCATGTTTTATTAGGTATGGGAATGCGTTCAAAAATGTATCTTGGTTTAATGCCGTTTTCAAGCATGTCCATCATATAATCTAATTTCGAAGTGAACGTAAAAAGCGTATCCGAACTTAGATTTTCTGATAATTTTGGTATTGGGGGATTTGTTCTTTCCATTATTTGATTTTTACATACGTCACTTCACACCCCTTACACAGCCTCTTCTCCTGATAATACTCCGCAATATCATACCACCCATTTGTCTTCTGATAAATGTCCAGACCACGACCAAGTACTATCTTCCAGCCATTATCCAGCACTATTGAACGGTCATGGGTGTTTTCAACAAACTCATAGGTAAATTGAATGCCGAGAGTCTCCAGTGAATCAGCCATTTCTTTAAATGCTCCCTTCGAGTTTTCGATGTATTCCTCGTTGTTGTTGGTTATCAGGTGCAGTTTAACTTCTTCCAGTTCATCTTTTTTTGTTGATACAAGTTTTGCGAATTCCATGAAGTTTCGGAGTTGATAGGGTAAACGAATGTAGGGGTCGGTTACCGTTATTTCTTTTGCACCGATAAGATATGCTCCGAAAAGCATATCGTATGATATTCCCGACTGGTTATCACGGATTATCTTCTGACCTTCGGTTAATTCAATGGTCTTTTCTGGCTGTTCTTTCTTCGGAATAGTCTTTTCTATCTCTGGTATTGGTTCGTCATCATCTTCCAACCCTAACATTTCCCTGTGTTCAATGTATTCAAGTGTTTGAACATATACCTTCGTGCTGGTCTTTTTATTGATATAGGAAAAATCAACCTTTTCGAATGTTTCATCCATTCTACGGAGTTGGTCTTTCACTCTTCTCCTGTTCTCAATAGCAAATTCAAGTATTGTCTTGGCTTCATCTTCTGTAAATTCACCATTCGGAAAAATAATTTTGATTAACCCAGAGAAGGTCTTGGCAATGGATGTTTTATCACGGGTTGTAATTGAATCGGAGAGGTCGAAATATCTGGTGTAGTCATTCATGCGGTCTTCCTTCCGTAGTTCCTTCATGACTTCAGCCATATAATCCACTATAAAACCGTAATTATCGGTGAACATCTCGTTGCGCAACTTCTGCACTTCCCATCCAGCCAAATAACAGTGAAGCCTGTCAAGAAATGCTGTATCATAGTATTCTTTCGGTAACGCATCAAACAGGTTGCTATGTTTCAGCATATATGGTACTGGATGTTCCGTATTGCCAATAAATGCCATTGATGCGGATGCACCATATATTTCTTTCCCACGGCTGAAGGACTTGTTTGCCATGTAGTTTTTCATGATATCCACCAATCCACGGTCAACCTTCTTGGTTTTTCCTGCGAACTCATCATAGGTGACCACATCCCAATATCCCACCAATCCGATATCTCCTGTACTGTTGTTGACAAAGAGTTTGGCTTTACTTACCTCTCCACCAGAAATAAGTATGCCGTGTGGGGACATCTCTGAGTAGATGTGACTTTTACCAGTTCCTTTCGGTCCTAATTCTATCAAATTGTAATTATTCTCGCAAAACGGTATTAAACGTGCCAGTTGAATGAGTTTGGAGCGAAAAGTAAATTCTTCAGGGTTTAACCCTATGGATTGTATATATAAGTCAATCCATTCTTCAGTGGTGAATTTCTTTCGGATTTCCTTGTATTCATCCACATCCACATTGGAAATCTGGATGGGTTTCAGGTTTTCGATTATCCACGGTGAAGCATCCCTCTCTTCTGAGGGTTGATATCCCATTGTAATTAAACACCAGACACCACCTGAGAGCAGTCTTTGGTTTTGCTTAACGATATTCTCGTTTATTACAACCTTGGTCAGACCAAGGTTGGCAAAGGATGTTTCATATACGTCCCTTCTGTCATTCAATCTGACAGATACCTTATCAATGATACGATGTGACTTGCTGTCACGGATGGTGGATTTTATCAGTTGTGCTTCATCCCGATGAACAAAATGTTTAGCAATAATGCTCTTAACCGTTTCCACGCCCTGAGCGATGGTCGGTTCATCGTCTGTGGCACAATATTGTCCGAGAAGGTATTCCAGCACATAAGTTGGTACTATGGCATTACCTTTCACAAGTTTGGTCAGGTCTTTTCTGACCACTTTGCCACCGAAGTGTTGATTTATTTTCTTATCCAGTTCATTCATATTACATGTCGTCAAAGTCGTTTGTAAATGAAATATTCAGTGTATAGGAATATTCTTTATAGGTTTTCCATTTGCTTGTTCCTTCAACGGGTTCTTCCAGCAGCAGTTTTACCCTTTGGTTCTTATACTTTCCACTTGCTTTTGAACTCAGGTGGAAGCGGTGTTTCACCTCTCTCATTCTCTCTGTGCCCTCAGCGATATCAAAATTGTAAATGAACTGGTCACTGAGCATCTCTGCGTCTTCAGCGTAAATGGCACTCCTGATTTGCCTTGAGAGCACCTTTTCACTTACCAAATCGGTTTGCAAGAAGGACACTGCCAGTATGTTGGTGGTAATCTTGTCGGTTGATTTGATGATATCCACATCCACTTGTTTTGTGGTATCCTGACGTGTTTTCGTGACTTTTAACAGGGGTATGACAATTTCCTGAAGCGATGCTCCACCGTGCACATACCTTGAACCTGCGCCTTTGATTCGAATCCTGTTAATTGATTTTGGAATCAATACCTCAGCATCACCAGACAGGTTGAGTTGTTCTGCGGTAAAATGTTTGGTACTGGCATCGCCCTTCAGGTTCTTCCCGATTACATATCGTCTGGATTCTTTCCATATTTCCCCTTTAACCTCGCCAATGGAAAAATCACTCTCTGACAGTTCGTTATTTTGGTAAAGGAAACCGTGGTCAGCCGTAATAAACATGTTATTGCCATTCATATTGGCAATCTTTTTAACCACATCCATCAGAAATTCAAGTTCATCTTCGACTGCTTCAAATACCTTTTCTTCGGATGTTTTATCATCACCTACCTTATCAATACGGTTGTGGTAGATGTAAATCAGGTCATACCGTTTCACAAATTCCCTTCCATCGGTGGAAGAGTTCATCTTCATAAAATCCTCAGCATTGATAGCCGTGGCTCTTACGCCAGCCATTTGTTCCAGTATCTTGGTTCTCCCTTGAACGCCTTGAGTAGAACTGCCGTTGATGAAAATGTTTTCACTATCTGGTTGGAATGTCATATTTGCATTGGGAAGCAATGCTGCCATTCCCAATTGAGTGTAAGATGGCAATGATGAAACCATATGTTCCAATTCCCCTTCAAAACGTTTCTCGGTCTGGATTTTCTGCAAATACTCCCACCCACATTCATAACGCAGAGCATCTGATATGATGATGAAAAGCCTTTGTCCTTTGGTAACAAATGGTTTTATGTGGTCGGAGAAGAATCTCTGCTGCGCTATTTTGTGTTGGTTGTACCATTTCTCAGTTGTATCAATTACCTTCTGCCATTTATTTCCATGATTCAGCAACCAGTCGTTGCAATAAACCTTTTCAACTTTTTCTGTGAGCAGGTGAAGAACTTTGTTTTGCTTGGTTTTACGGTAATGGGCGATATATTTCCTATAGAAGTAGTCGATTTTATAAAGGTTTTGAACATAGGATTGAACACCTTCAGCAAAAGATTCCACTTTTACCTTATCAGTTTTTCTGACAGTAGTTATCATTTGCATGCCGTTCTCCAAACAGGCATAAAAATCTTCGTAATCCTGATACCAGTATTTGTTTTCCCTTTGTTTAATGAGTTGGTTCAGCCTGTCACTTGAAATGGATTCTTCACATATTAATTGAGCAAGTTCCGATATAATGCGTTTATCAATTAGTTCGAATAAATCATCCTGAATAATATCATCCACCCTGATATTATTCAGAGCCGACTCTATCTTCAAATCACCTGCAATTTTCTGTGAAAGTTTTCGGTATGCCTGTTGGTATGATATTGAATCCTTCCACATGCTGATGAGAATCTTCGATTCTTTTGCAATGCCTGTTTTTTTACCTATAGAGAAATTATTATTGAATACTTCCAGCAGGAAATCATAGATAGTTGGAATTTCGTTGGTGTAGCCATATTTACGAGCAATCTCCTTCCAGTAGAAGTTTATCAGGTTGTATCGCTCCAGTTCCCTGTCGTAACGTTCATTGCCATCATTAAAGGCAGAAGCATGAACCTGAAGAAATGACGCAAGGCTTACATTATCGGTATTGAACAGAACCGCCAGCATTTTATACCGTATGGCTTGGTAATCATCATCCTTCCCAAGTAGTTCTTTCAAATCTGCCCTGCGTTCCTTGTTTTTAAAGAATTCAATGTGTTCAGCAATCAGGTTGGTAAAATCATAATCCAATTCCAGTTCCTGTGCAAACATGGCTTCTTGTCGGGTCTGAAACACATAATATGCAAGTTCCATGTCCAAGAGCCAGTTTTCAGCATTATTCGGTTTATAATACGGCAGATAGAGTAAAAACTGAGTGCTTGGTTTTTCTCGACTGATAAGATATTTGATGTAGAACTGGTTGTTTTTAACGAGAACCTTTTCCACACCATCCAAAGCCAATTCATCGAACTCTTCTTTCAGTTGTTCGTTCTCATCGTACCAGAAGATGATGCGATGCTTATTGAATAGTTTCGATAATGCGTCTTCTATCTTATTCATGAATACTTCTATAAAGATTAATGACCTCAGTTATTATTTCAGGTTTCAATTCTTGTGGTTTTCCCCTTTTACCGAGGTTTTTCTTAAACTCAACGTCCTTTGGAATACTAAATCCTTCTATTTCTTTCGTTTGGGTTAAACTGCGATAGCATTTAAATATCCAGTCCTGAAGTTTAGCATCCCCCTTTAAAATTGGAAGAGAAGTAACCTGTTGAAGAAAGATGTCTAACGCATTTTCATTTTTAATATCAGGCTCTTCCGCAATATGGGTCTGGTTCTCAGCAGTGAATCTTAGTTGTAAATCGATATTGTCAAAATCTTTCAGTAGTTGATTGAACCCATCATTTTTTTCTTTCAATAATTCGCTGAAAAAGGTTTTAGGTAGATTGGCAAGTCCAATTGCCGCACCCATTATTGAATATGCAATACCAAATCTTCCAAATCCATTCTTTTCCATGAGGTCATGGAATTTATCAAAGTCATTGGGTCTCGATATAGTGTATGCAAAACTTTGAATGGGGATACAGGCAGAATCGGTAATTTTAAATCCTGAGCCAATGGTTTTTAAACTTCTGAAAAGGTTTTGCATGTACAAATATTCACCGCTGCCATCAAAATATGTTACTTGTTCTTTAAGTACTTTTCCAACCTCAGTAATTATTGCTTCTCTATTGAGTGCAAAATCTTCAATCCCAGAAATTTTCACACGATAGATTAATGTATTTATCAGGCTATTGAATATATCCTTCTCATATTCTGATAACCCATTTGGTGAAACTTCAAAATGGTTATAATCATCACTAATATTGTAATGAATATGTAATTCGTTTGGGGATTTTCGAGATGAAGAATCTGCGATAGAGTATTTATTTATCTTCATCTCAATGTGGTTTATCAATTCATAGGTTCGATTCTGAAATTCGAAATACTCCTTGGTATTTGGGTATTTTATTACATATTTCAAATCTCTTAGAAACTTTTTGAGTTCCTCTTTAATTGGCTTTTCATTCCATTCTGCATTAATAAATCCATCCCTTATTATATCGAAGATTGTTTTATTAAAAAATTTCCGTGATTTTGCTTCTTTCAGAAATTCCAATGCTCCAACATCACCCCAATAATTTGTTATTGCTCTTTCAATATCCTCTTCCGTTCGATTTTTTAAAGATTCTAACATGCTATTAATCAATCCCTCAATTTCTGAAAGTCTCCTTGAGACAATTTCGGTGTCATGGTTTTTCTTTTTGTTTCTCTGAGACTTTTCATTGATTGATATTGACAATTCATTTAAGATTGATGAAGTAATATTTAATATTTCTTTTGATTGTCTCCTAATCAGCAATAAGTCATCCCCTGATTCTTTCGCCAAACCAGCAAAAAATGCGTATAAACTCCCTTTAATCTTATTTACTCTAATATCTTTATCAACCTCAGTTTGTAGAAGTCCCTCAGGTTCATTGATTTTGCTTATCAAGTCAACATTCCAAGTTTGCTGGGAATCAATAAAGTCTTCGGTTAGTTTAAAAAAACTTGCAAATAGTGGAGTAAACTTGGTTTCCAGACTCCGCAGACTCTGTGCCAACAACATATCTTTCTGCTCTTCAGATTGGCAAATAATGTGCGAAAATGAGGTTGAAAGGTATACTGTATTGAAAAACTTAACCACAGAATCTTCTACCAGATTATTGCGGAGATACTTTTCGCTTAGTGCGATGAAAAATGTGTCTCTAAAATCTGGTTTCGTTCTATCTGTATCAATTGGTAAAAATTTATACGCCAGTGTAATATTATTAAACGGACTCATATAGTGAGTCACGTAACGGCTATATCCAAATGAACGATTTTGGTAGAATGCAGGTGGTGAAATGGAACCAGTTGAGAAGATATTATTGAAATTATTAATATGGACAGGTATGAATAACATATAAAGGCTTTTTAAAATGGTAAATCATCTGCATCGATTTCATCAATCTGGGCATCTAACTCAATCACTTTCCTGCTTTTGATATTGGAAGTAGTTCTGCTTGAAGTTATTTCATGTCTGCCTTCAAAAAGTTCAGAAGGTAAATGTGAAAGAAATTCGGAAAGGTCACCAGAATGTAAGACATACAAGTCTTGATAGGTACGTGTTAAAGCAACATATAATGGGTTTACGGCATCTTTCCCATTGTCAGTAACATTACAGTTTGGTAAAAATACTGCCTCGAACTGAAGACCTTTTGCACTATGATAGGTCATCATTTTCGGGTTTTCACTATGAAAATTAAGGTTGAATTTGGTATCGTCAGGGAAACTTATGTCATATTTTGCTTCTACCTTAAAATCCGCCTTTTTATAGTATTCGTCAGCCTGTTTTACCTGATGATTATCCTGAAATAATATGCCCACATCAGAATATTCTTTTTCATCTATCACTTGTTTAATGAAATCCAATTGAGCATTAAAATTTCTTGCTTCAATTAGATATGGTTTTGCCATCCCTTCTTTGAGACAGCGACGTTCGAGAGGGTCATAAGTAGTGCTAATCTTTTCTGCAACTCGTGCAATTTTTTTTGGAAGCCGATGGTTTTTATATAGGGTTTCCATGGAAATCCGAGTGAGCACAGCAATTTCCTCCATAGTCATTAATCCGTGCTTTAATCCCTTATAAATCTGCTGAGCAGAATCACCAAACAAAATAAATGCCTTGTCAGCAGCGGCTTGTAATTCTCTCAATTCATCTGACGTAAAATCCTGAACCTCGTCAATAATGATATAATCAGCATGTGGCATCCCCAATTTATGCTTCCACTGCCAATGATGTACGACATTTCTTTCCGATAAACCGATGTCTTTTACACCATCATCAATAAATTGTCGTAATGCTTTTGTATATACAATTACATAATAGGAACCAAGTCCTGCCTCATCAATCTCTTTTGCCCGCCATAATGCTAATGCGGTCTTACCGCTTCCTGCACAACCTTTAACAATAAAAGAGTTATCCATTTGTCGTTGCATAATTTGAATCTGGAAGTCATCAAGTTCAGATTCATTGATATACCATGATTGTCTTGCCATAGTAGTTCTATTTAATTTGTGAAGTATCAATCCAATCAAACTGTTTCACTTTCTTTTTGGTTGCAGGGTCGTTCAACCCATTTACCTCTTTTACCGCTTTCCCAAACTTGTTATAGTTTACCAGCACCCCATCATCCAAATCAATTTCAATGCGTTCTGTTGCCAGTGGGTACAGAATATCTCTTTCATATTCATGAAGTTCAACCAGCATCTTTTGGATGTTATCACTTTCTTTTATGGCTTTTGATTTGTCAGATGGAGAGCCAGTTTCCTTTACACGTTCAAGATGTTCCTTACGGGTGTTTAATTTGCCGATGAACTCTTTCAGGTACTTGTTTAATATGTTACTAATCGTATCAGGTGTGTAACGGTGCATATAAATCAACACATTGAATGAACCCTTGGGTGAAGAAAATAGCCAGTAGATTGGGCGTTTTTTATACCGTTTGATATGGTCATTAAAAAAGTCTTTGATGAAATATTTCCGAATGTCTTTGCTTATCTTTTCTTCGATAAATGCAAGGTTTTTACTGAAGTTCTTGTCACCAAGGGTAACCTTGAGGAATTGACAGAACTTGCTAACTATGTCGTCTTCAAACCAATCTGCTTCGAGTATTGGAATAATGTTGTCTTTATCAGGCAGGAAAGTGATTTCATTTATACTTTTTTCCATCTTGTGAAGGTAGCCTTCCAACGTCTCACCCTGATTTGCCAAAATCATGCCTTCCTTATCCAAACTGTACCTTCCCAGCATACATCCTACAGAATAGCTTATAAATTGTGCCATAATTTCACTGGCATTAAAAGGTAGTTTTATCTCATCATAGTTGGTAACAATATGGCTTTCAGGGTCTCGTTTGAGTTTTTTGGTGAGTCTGGGCAAAACTTTTCTATCTAACTCTTCTTGTAATAGAGTAATTTCATCCAGTTTTACTTCGGGCGTTAAATTTCGATTTAATCCATAACTATTTATGAATAATGCGTTTAATTCTTCTTCTAATTTATGTGCATTAATGAACTTTGAATTCCAGTATTGAATATATGAATCGAACCCTAATTCAAATTCATCTCCATTATTAATAAAATGAATTAAAAGTGGATTTTTACTGAAACAATACGAAATTTCCTTACTTCTCCAATCTTCTTTGGCAATTGTGAGTAGTCTTGTGACAATGCTTTCAATATTTCCAATGCTATCATTAAAAATCACTGGTACTCTGGAGAAATCGCCAGTACCTTTACTCATCGTTTGACTGAAGAAACCAACGAAATAACTAAATACTTTTGAATTAAGTAATCCACAAAAAAAGAGTAAATTCTCTTTAACAAATAAAGTTGGACCACTCGTATCAAATGTGAAGCCAACACCATTAAGTCTTGCTGTAATTTGTGTTGAGGACATTGCTGACCAAGTAATTCCATCTTTAAAATAATATGGATAATTCCTAAGATTTCTACTCCAATGTTTGGTTGATGGGTCTTTAGGATTGTTTTCAAGCCAATATTTTAATTCTTCTCCGTCCTTTTCAAAATTAATCACTAAGACATCATTACCATGCCATTTTCTTGGACTTCTCCCACCTTTATTATGCGGAAACCACTTGAAATTTGATTTTAGTGCTACATCTCGTTCAAGTGAGAATCCAATTTTGTTATAATCTACTTCACTCCAATATTTTAAGAATCTTTCATTGTTACTGGTTTGAAGTCCCGGGCGTGGTTCTCCAAATTTTTTCAATGGTTTGCTTGACGTAATTATTTCCGCTATTTCTTTTGGCATCCAATATGCAAAGGGATATCCTTCTAAGTTCTTAAATTCATTCACTTCGATTTCAAAATGTACCTTTGTATTGTGAATATTTTGTCTTTTAAGTTCTGAATTTGGGAAACCAATCAATCGCTTAAATACCGTTTTATTTGCATTCCTTGTTGAATAATTAAATAATACAAATGATACATTTTGTACAACTTCACCAGATATTTCTGGGAATGTGTGTGGTCCTAAATGTAAAGCTGTATCGAAGTTCCAATTTTTTATTATTCTCTCTCTAAATTTCTTATATGTTGGATTGTACATCCAACTGTGCTGGTTTATCATTCCTAAAAATCCATATTGACTTAGAAAAAAGTTGCCCCTTTCCATAAAGCAAGCCATTAAATCAGCCTTCGTATCTTCATAATAGGTACTAACAAAATCTAATAAATCCACATTCATGTTTCCACTTCCCATATAAGGTGGATTTGCCACTGCACAATGGAATTTTTGTGCAAGTAATTTTAACTGTTTTAAAGAACCGATTATGGCTTCAGCTTTAATACATTGGAATACATCTGCGTTCTGTAGAAACAGAGTTAATTTATCAAAAACCTTCTCAATTTCAATTATTTGTCCATCTGGTATAATCAATGAACCGAAATTGGTGGCTTTTTGCATGAGCAATAAATCATGCATTAAACCATCGGAAATATCAATCTTTATCGATATTGCCAAATCTTTAATTTCGTCTTGAGTAACCTGTAAATCCTGAAAGCAAAAAATATTTGGATTGAGTTCTTGTCCAAAAAACTTACGATAGTATTCTCGTGCCTTCATCATAAGGGCGAGTGCGGATAGTTGACCAGCACGTTCGTCAATCTCAAACCCAAACAAGTTGTTTTCAATGATGAGTTGGGGAATTTCGCTGGTGTTGCACCCTTCTTCTTCATAGATTTTGGTTAGCAAATCAAAGGCATATACCAGAATATGCCCACTTCCACTTGCTGGGTCTAAGAATTTTATTTCTTCAGGTGATTGTATCTTCAGGTAGTATTCTGAATCAAGGGATGCGGATTCAATGTAGTAAGGCATATGCTCCCGTAAGCGGGATTTTGGACGGTTTTGCAGCCAGAGTTTGCCCAAGGTATTCTGCACCATATACTCCACTATCCACCTTGGCGTAAACAACTGGGTGGCGGCAGGGATATCTTCTTTTTTTACTTTGGATTTGGATGCAAATACTTCATCCTTCTTTTCCGAAATATAAAACTGGTATAACCAACCAATAATTTCTACATTCTGGCAATCCTCAAGAAGCATGCCGTCACGAACATCTTTAACAATAGAAAATTCACTGGTCAAGTCATTTGGCAGCAACAGTTCAGTGTAGTCGTTGATTCTTTCGAAGAGGAATGGGAATGTTGTATTTAAATGGTTACATGCTGCAATTAATAATTCTTTAAATGCTTCGTTCTGTGGGTTGGTACTTGATATTTTGCCATCCAGCAAATCATATGTTTTCTGTCGGTTTACCTTCAATTCTTCAGGAATATTACCACGTTTTGCTTCGTCTAATATTTCTGGGGTTGTATATCCGTCTTTAGGTGTAATTACTCTTATCCCCAAAAGTTGATAATCATTTACGTCCATGAACCGTAATGCCATCAGACGGTTGAACCACGTGTAGGCGACCTTTTCAATCAACTGTTCCTTGGATGTTCTTCCAAGTTCCTGCCTGAGTTGTTTTAACTGCTCGGTTTTTTCACGCAACTCAGCCGAATCAGTGGTTAAAATAAAGTTGAGTCTTGCACCTACCTGCTCCAACAATTTTCTTCTGGCTTCCTGTGCGAATTTTTTAAGATGGTTGGTATTCATGAATTCAGGGATATCCTTTTGTTTTCGTTAATTAATTCAGTTAGTTTGGCTTTCAGTGCTTCAACGTATTTTTCCACATCTTCTTTTGTTTTAAGTTCTGTCTTGGGGAACTCAACTTTCACGGTATTTATTCGTTGGTAATGTATAATTGGGGTGTCAGGCTTTTCAGGTGGTAATGCCAGCTTTGCCATTTCTGTTAATTGCTTTTCAAGGAGTTCACCCTTTACAAATGCACGTGTTCCTCTCAAGTTGGCGATAAATCGCTGCTCCTTAACCTTCTTAGCTTCTTCTTCAAATGGTTTTAAAACCTGTATGCGTTTATTATCATCCAGAGCCTTAAAATCATCATGCGATTGAATTAGTTTAATTGCTTTACTTAACTCTGCTTCAGTCAGCTTCCTTTCTTCTTCAATTTGCTTGAGGACTTTTTTTGTAAGCGAATCCTTTGCTGACTTGGCATCCCTTATGAGTGACCCATAGTATGGTGTTTCATGGTCATTTATCTCACGAAGCACATCCAGTTCTTCACATTGGATATATTCAAGATTTGATTGATTGCCAGAAAAGAATTTACGGATTGAATCATAGATATTTTTCTGCTCACCATTCCAGAAACGTTTGATTGGGTCAACCGTTCTTTCTTTATGGTTGAGCAAAACGTCTTCAAAATCTTTAACACTTGTTAGAAAATAAGTGTAATCTCTTTTCGTCAATATTTCCACATACTCAGCCACTGGGTCAAGAGCAGAGAGGAATGGGTAAGTTTCTTCGTTCATTAACATCTGGTTTAACCACCCTAATTCCAATATGAGTTTACTCTTGAATGCTAATGCCACTTCTTTCGCTTCCTTTGCAGGGCATGTTTCATCAAAATAGTCGCTGTGAACCTTCATCAATTGTTTTATGAGGCGAGGGTCATAATCAATCTGTGGTTCAAGCAAGGTATTGCTGTAAAGCCTGTTGCTGGTGAAAGCATTCAGTGCACCATCATCATCGAGTAGATTTGAATCCTGTGAGAGTTCAACCTTTCCTCGTTTGTACAATTTGGCTGCAATGCTGAATACCGCATTCTGATACCAGCCATAAGGTTTTTTCGCAAAATGGTCACGAATATCTGCCAAAGATGTCCTTTCAGACATCTTCTTTCTTCTGTGAATGATGTTTAATACTTCACTCTCGGATTCTGATATTGTGGAATCATCAGTGCCAAACAAATCATCCTGCCTGTTCCTTATAATGGCTTTAATTGTTTCTTCTGTGAAAACTGTACTGCCAAGCATCTTCAGGTTCGGATATGCCAGTTTAATAAGGTTCTGGAACGCATTAACCAGCTTCGTTTTGCCATCGGAAGTGCCATTCACATCCTGCCTCATCCCGTTCATATATACGGCTGATTCACCCAATAACCTTCTGAGCAAAGCCACAAGAGTCGTTCTTCTGATGTTGTTTTGCTGCGCCTTCTCAAATAGAATGCGCTTCACATTATCTTTATTGGTGGTGGATTGGTTCTGGCGGATGTATTTTTCGGTTTTAAGGTACATCCTGACATCCATGAGCATGTGTTCATCATCAGGAAGAACCATCATCAGCAGGGTGTTGTAACCCATTGTCTGGGACTTAAAGAAATCTTCCCTGTCATGGTCTTGGAAATTTGGAGTAATGACTTCAACTGTAAGTTCCTTCTCCTTGCCCAATATCACTCCATCAATCTTGCTTGTGAAATCGTATTCCTGTTTGTTTTCCAGATACCGAATTTTGGTTTCACCAACTATAGTGTCGAATATGATTTGCTTAAAGAGGTCAGTCACCTGACCGTTATCAATATCAGTGGCTTTAATTTCTTCTTCTATGTCTTTTTCGTCATCTGTGAGGTATTCATACAGGTCACCGCTTCTCTGGATATATGTCTGGTTCTCCAGAAGAGCCAGTGCTTCGTGAACCTTTTTATCGTGTTCCTTTAAATCGACTTGTATGGTATCAATCATCAGGGTTGAGATATTACGGGCAGTTGTTTTGAAATTGCTGTAATATTTCACCATGAAAAGTGCTTTCAGAACTTTCACTGCAAACGGATTAGTAACCTGCCTCTCTGCAAGAATAATTGCACTTTGCAGTTCACCTCGAATGGTGGAACGTATACCCTCAAACAGTAAATCAAAACTGACAAAAGCATTCTTGTCTTTGGTTTCAATCTGCTGAATCACATGTTGGAAAACTCCCAGCATTGACCGTTCACCAACAGAAGCATGCTTTCCCTGAAAAGCGTTATGGTTGGAAAGTGCCCTGATACACTGCTGGAACAAGTCAAACTGATAAGAAACAAATGGATATTTACTGATAAAATCCTTCTCGTTCTGATAACCCTTGAACTGGACACCCACTTCAGAAAATGATAGCAGGGTTTCAATCTTGGATTGTTCGCTTTTCCATGCGGTTTTCAGTAGGTCTTTTGCAGGGTCGGTTTTACTTAGCAGCCTCTTTTCAATCACTTCATCCACATTGGCGGATGTTAATGGTATTTTCAGCTTAAATCGTGCTTGAATTTTCGAAAAATCATTCTGCTGGCTCTTATTCATATCCCCGACCACACGTTCCATATCTTCCTGTGAAGTGACCAGTATCCATGAATTTCCTTTTGTTCTTGTGGCAAGGGTTTCGGCAATGGTCTGAAGGTTCAGCATCAATTTGGTGTTTTCAGATATGAACTGACCCACTTCATCCACGAAGAAATTCAGTCTGAATCCCTTTGGTTTGGTTTTAATATATTCACTAACCTTCGTGCAAAAATCATCAACCGATATGCTGGAATCATTTCTTATCGTATCGATTATATTGTGATATTTTTCAGGACTATCACCCAACAATTTTGAAAGAACCTGACCAATGCCTTCTTTCACCTTTGGCGAAAAATATTTTCTCCGTGCATTCGACCAAAATTCGCCTGTTTCTTTTTCAAATTCTTCCTGAAATTCTTTGTATTTTCCTTCATTATCAATCCATCGTTCAAACTCTGCAACATGCCGTTGTGCGCCAAAATACCCAAGATGGTCATTAAAGACTTTATGGAAGACGTTCAGGAGCGCATCCTCTTCCTGCTTGCTGGTTATTTGCGCCTGTTGGTCTATATTGAAAAGGATTGATTCAGAGGGAATGCGTGTAGCACTCTGAATATCAGCCTTGAGAATTTTGTCGGTCTCAATTTTTTCAGCAAACAATTCACCAAGCCTGTACCCATTGAATTCTTTGTTTTCCAGCACATACGATAGGATTTTCAGCAGGTGGGACTTACCAGAACCAAAAAAACCTGATATCCACACCCCGTTTGCACCACGGTAGTCATTATAAGCAGAAAAAAAGTCACCAATCTTCTTTGATACTTCATTGGTGACCACATATTCCACTACTTCATCCAATACGTGTTCTTGGTCATCTGCTTTAATAACCGTCTCGATGGTACGGTTAATGTTTTTTACGAAGAAATCTTTGAGAATCATTTCTTTAATTTATAGTTAGCGATGTTGAATGCACGGTAATAGTTATCGTCTTTCATCAGACCGAAAAGTTCCAGTGAATACCCGTTGTATTCCCCAGCAAAAAATGCAATAGTTGGTGCTTTCTTGGCAACATTCTGGAGGTTGTTCAATACATTATGGCTTCGAATGAATGGGAACACCAGACCAATACCCGTTAAGAAGTAGACCTTGGCAGAAGCGGTATCAATCATGCCCTTGATTTTCGGTATCAGTACCTCGTTAATATCCAGAATGGATTGAAGTGCTTCCTTGAACTCCTTCTTATCCATAGTCTTTTCAAGTTCGAATATCTCACCCTCACCGAGTTCCTCATTCAGAAGTTCCAGAGCAATATCATATAAATTCAGTTCCAGCACTGGAATGCCATTAGTTTCAAGTTTATTCTTCAGGCTTCGGACAGCACGGTCAACTTCAATCTGCTGTTTCGGGTCAAATGCAGCAATAAAGAAGGGTATCTCACCGCCCAACTTTTTCATCTGAAGAAAGTCTTCATCTGATATGACCTTATACAGGTGTTCGAATTTCTTTACAATATCTTCCATTTCAGTGCCTTAGTTGTTTTATATCCCTGTCAGACATCATGAATATTTTAAGCCACACAGGGTCTTCTTTGACAATTGCATTGATTACATCCTGCTGAAGAATCTGTGGTTGAATGGTTTTATCAACGGCATTATTGATAATACCAGCCTGTTCCAGAATTCGGTACATCACCTGCTTGGCTTTCTTTCGTGTGGTTTCCGAAAAATCTTCGAGTTCAGGGTGCAATAATATTTTGCTGTTTATGAATGAATTATAGTCTGACTCGTGTAACTGGTAATCAAACAAAAGCACTTTATCACGGATAACCTCAATGGAAAAGTCCCTGATGAACGCATAATGCTTGCATACGGCAAGAAAAGCAATTTGTTTCTGGCTGTTTAGGTCTGCGTTAATCAGGATGTTTTTTTGGTCAGAGGTTAGTTTCTCCAACCGTTTTCGGATTTCACGGAACTCTCTGTCGGTTGTCCTGTTTTTAACCGAACCAAATACAACACCACTTTCTTTTACCATATTCAGGTCGGATTCCCCCTCTTCTTGAGCAGTCTTTGCTACCTTGACCATTTCAATTAACCGTAATGAAGCAGCAGTAAAGGACAATATGTACTTTGATTCGATAGTCATTAAATATTTATAATGGTTTTGACAGGAACTTCAAGAATCTCGCTGATTTTCTGTAAATGTGCCTTTTGGGGAACACTTTTACCTGCGCACCAGTTGGAGACGGTCACTTCACTTACGCCAATCTTATCGGCAAGCCATTTTTGCTTCAGACCTTTTGATTTCAATAGTTCTTTAAGAAGCATTGGTTTAATAAAAGTTAAAGTTTTGGAGAATCGAATGTACGGAATATTCCTTTGAATTGCTATAACATTCACAATAAAAAAACAGGTTACTCGAAACCAGAATAACCTGTCAAAAAACACAATTGAATTAATTCACCACTATTTTTTTCGTTTTTTTACAATTTTATTGAAATAATTTACATGTTTTTACCCAACAATATCACCATAATTCAACCGCCAAGACTGTGTGTCATCACCAATTGATTGAACAATACGGCTGGATTTACTGATGCAATAGCAAGTAACACGCTTCTTACCTTTTCTAATGGTCTCAAAACCATTCTCTGCCATGAGTTTACCAATCACCAGTACATTGATTCGTTTGCTGGCATATGAAAATTTTCCGAGTAATGAACTAACCAAGTCAAGATTTGTAACAAGGAAGTTGTCTCCCACGGTTTCTGGTTTTTGAACATACTCATCAAAAATCAGGTCAACATCTGAGTATTGAATATAATCGGCAAACAGATGAAATAATTCAGATTTATTGTCTTCTTGAAATGAGTATGAGAAGCCATTTGCATAGAGATGATAGGCTTCCATAAATAAATCCGTCAAGTCTATTGATGCCAACTTGTCAAAATGGAACTTCTCAATCTCCAAAGGAATAATCCTTCGGTTTTTAATCTCCCTGACAATATAAAGGTTGTTTCCGCTTCCAGCAAAACTGCACCTTCTCTTAATTGTCGATATCCTTCGGTCGTATTTTCTGCGCAATGTAATTTCGTTATGACTCAGGATGCTCTTGAAGGTCTTATCCAGTTCATATGTTCTACCATCCATCTCATCATCAATTATTAGTAAAGATTGAGACATAATTATTTTAAAATCATCATCATTTGATAGTGAACGTTCTTTGCGATAGGCATGAAGTTCCTTTGGCAGCACATAGTGACGAAGAAAACTCGTTTTT
>Ga0255344_1002677_pt1 | contig 20909 bp, 18 predicted proteins | sample wastewater_treat_5_FD_192414 | JGI IMG/M metagenome (GOLD analysis project Ga0255344, IMG submission 192414) | Wastewater microbial communities from Lulu Island WWTP, Vancouver, Canada - plant18 | ecosystem: Engineered > WWTP > Wastewater > Unclassified | place: Canada: Vancouver, British... | reverse complement strand
AGATTATCATTTCGGTCAAGGGTTGGATTATAACGGACCTAAGGGTAAGAGAGTAAATAAACAAACCAATGAAGTTACCGAAATTAGATGGTTCGAGAACGCAGGTATTAGTTTGAACATAGCTGCACGTTCAGGAACTCCGTATAGCCGTTCAAGTAAAGCATTCTCCGAATATGTGGGGGGAACAAAATCACAGTTGTCAGGTTCTATCAACGGTTCTAATAAACCATGGACTTTCCAATGTGATATACGTATTGATAAAACTTTCATTTTTAACCTATATGGGAAAAATGCTAAGGATAAAGACGGAAATACAAGAGGTAAGAAACCGGGTGCTCTTACTATTTATTTAGACTTATTAAATGTATTAAATTTGAAAAATATTATCTATGTGTATGAATATACAGGAAATCCAGATGATGACGGTTATTTGTCGGCAGCTGAATACCAACAACAGATAAAATCTCAAATCAGTCAAGATTCGTACTATGATTTATATAGTATTAGAATGAAAGACCCATATAACTACACACAACCAATTAGAGCACGTCTTGGAATACAGTTCTCATTTTAATCAGTAAATATCGTTCATATATAAAAATAGTTAGAAAAATGAATAATGTAAGTAAATTTTTAATACTCGCAGTTTTAGTCTTCAGCATAGCAACTCCTCTATCTGCTAAGAAATTTAAAGGAGAAGTTAGACCAAGTCCGAATATGCAAAATATCAAGGCTGCTGCTTGTTTGCCTGCAACAAATTCTAATGAATTAACAATCAATAATGTTCGCGCTTACCTTGAAACCAACGGTACTATGTGGTTTAAAGAAATCGCACGTTATGAGATTCCTAAAGGTTCAGGAAAAACATCTATGTTTGCTGCTGCCTTGTGGATTGGAGGTCTTGATGTTAATAAACAGTTGAAGTTAGCGGCTGTGCGTTTTCGTCAGGTTGGTGACGACTTCTGGACAGGACCTTTGACCCTTACCGGTGCGTCGGTTGACCAAGTTACTTGTAAAGAGTACGACAAACACTTTAAAATTACTCGTGCAGAGGTAGAAGCTCACCGTGGAGCTTGGAATAGCGAAACAAACTCTTTTGCTCCCGGCTATGTTATTCCTAATAGTATCAAGAATTGGCCCGCTCACGGAGATGTGGAAAAAGGTCAATCGTTCTACTTAGCACCGTTCTTTGATATTGATAATGACGGAGTTTATAAACCGGAAAAGGGAGATTATCCATACTATGATTTAGATAACGCACTTTGCCCGTGGACTGAGCAGAATATTGAATTAGCACAACAAGACGCACTGCCCAAAACTCCCGAAGAATTATCAGGTACAACGAAGGGAATGATTTACGCAGACCACGTACTGAAAGGAGATGAAACCTTATATTGGATTTTTAATGATAAGGGAGGACAACATACCGAGTCACAAGGAGATCCTATCGGATTGGAAATTAGAGGACAAGCCTTCGGCTTTGCTACTAATGACGAAATTAATAACATGACATTTTATTCTTATGAGATTATCAACCGTTCTACCTTTGAGTTAACTCAAACGTTCTTCTCTCAATGGGTTGACCCGGACTTAGGTTACGAGGGAGACGATTATGTTGGTTGCGATGTTACACGAGGCTTAGGTTATTGTTACAACGGATATGATATTGACGGACAAGGGTTGGCACAACATTACGGAAATCACCCGCCAGCAGTAGGGGTTGACTTCTTCCAAGGTCCTTATATGGACGATGATGGAATCGATAATCCCAAATTTTATCCTGATTCAGTTCGTTTAGACCCCACCTATTGTGATAAGTTCTTGAATAATCCTGCCGAAGCGGGATTAGAGTGGGACGATAAAAAATTCCCAATGGCAATTAACGGTGTTAACTTTGGTGATGGTATCGTTGATAATGAGCGTTTCGGTATGAGACGATTTGTTTATCATAACAATGACCATTCAGTCGTTGGTGACCCAAGTGTTGCGTATGAATATTATTATATGTTGAGAGGATATTGGAAAGATGGTACGAAAATGAAATATGGGGCAAATGCTCATACGTCAAATGGAGCTACAGGTCCGGAATGTGATTTTATGTTTCCGGGACTTACCGACCTATGTAATTGGGGTACACAAGGAATAGATCCCAATCCAACTTCTTATGGAGATGGGGGGTGGACTGAAGCTAACGTTGGGAATGCCCCTGCAGACCGTAGATTTATGCAATCTGCAGGTCCGTTCACGCTTAAAGCAGGAGCTGTAAACTATATTACAGTTGGTATTCCATGGGCTAGAGCATCTTCAGGTGGAGCTTGGGAATCTGTGAAACTTTTGAAAATAGCTGATGATAAGTGCCAAGCACTTTTTGAAAACTGTTTTAAAGTTCTTGACGGACCCGATGCACCGGATATTACTATTCGTGAATTAGATAAAAAATTAATTCTTTATATCTCAAATGATGACCCGATAAGTAATAACTATCAAGAATCTTATGCAGAATTAGATAATCAAATACCTCGCACACAAACTATTACAACAACTACTATTACCTTAGACTCTATTGTAACTAATATTAACGGTGTTGATACGGTTATATACTACCAAAATTATAATGCGGTTGAAAATGTTATCGAATACACACAAGATGAAAGAAGCTATAAATTTGAAGGCTATCTCATCTATCAATTAAGAAATGAGAATGTTAGTATCACAGATTTGTCAGATCCGAATTTAGCTCAATTAATCGGGCAGTGTGACGTGGAAAATTATAGGTCTAATGGAACGGCTATCGGTCAGTTGATTAATTGGGAATATAGCGATGCACTTGCAACCTCCGTACCTGTTGAGAAAGTTGCAGGGTCGAATGAAGGTATTTACCACTCTAAGGTTATTACGGAAGACCGTTTTGCGACCGGAAGCACAACTCTTGTAAATCATAAAAAATATTATTTCATGGTGTTAGCCTATGCTTATAATGAATATGCACCATTCTCCATAGATCCTAATATTGACAATGGACTACTCGGACAGAAAAAAGTATTCCTTGCAGGACGTAAAGCAGCTGGCGGCGGTTCTATTAAACCTGTTGTTGGAATTCCTCACGATGTTACACCTCAATTTGGAGGTACAGTACTTAATGCCGAATATGGAACCCAACCGGTTATCACACGAATCGAAGGTCAAGGGAATGGCGGATTTTTCTGCGAAATTTCTCAAAAAACAAAAGAACAAATTATGGCCGGATATCCCTGGAAAGTTGATGAAATAGAGTATGAAAAAGATGCAGGTCCAATTGGAGTTAAAGTTATTGACCCGTTGAAATTACAAGCTAGAGATTATATTATTAAATTTGTTGAGCCGGCAGCTAATGACGTGACAGAAAATACGAGTTGGATTTTAGAATATACCAACGAAAATGGAGAAATTGATACGTTATCTTCCCAATCAACGATTAGTTTATTAAATGAACAGTTAATCTTAAGTCACGGAATTGCTATTACTATTTTAAATAAACCTTTTGAAATTTTACAAAAAGAGGTTGCAGAAAATAGTATATTTGGAACTAAAACGTATCAAAATTTAGCTAAATTTGCACAAGTACAGTTGATAGGTTCTTCTATAACTTATGCGGATAAAACAAAACAATGGCTAGGTGGTGCTTATGACTTTACTAACGGATATATCGGCAACTGGATACGTTCAGGAAATCAATCTGCCGGAGCTTGGGACTTTGCCGAAGGCGTTCAAGACGGTGTAGAAAATAAATATCACCAATGGAAGACGGAAGACTACTTCTTAATTGTTCCGGAAGGAACCTTAAATCAAAGTTGGCGTTCGAGAGCATGGAAAGACCCGAAAGAGCAATTTGAAAATGTTGTTAATGGTACATGGGCTCCGTACGTGTTAGCGACAACGTATGATGGAGGTCCGCAACAAAAATATGTTTATCCCGATTATCCAGGCAATATGACAGAACCGCTCGATCCCTATTGGGGTAGTAAAATTAAATCGGGATCTGTTTATGCCGATTTTACAACAAGTAACTTTAATCAGTACCACTACAATCAAAGTATGATTAATCTCTATTCTGTGGATATAGTGTTAACGCCTGATAAAAGTAAGTGGACACGTTGTGTTGTATTGGAAGCATGTGAAGATCGTACAAAATCTATCGGAAATGCTTGGCGTTTTGAGCCGCGAAAATCACCCTCTGTAGATAAAGAAGGAAGACCAGACGGTTCAGGCACAGGAATGGGCTGGTTCCCGGGATACGCTATCAATATTGAAACCGGTGAAAGATTGAATATTATGTTCTCTGAAAATTCTGCCGATACGGCAAATAATGGAGACGATATGCTCTTTAACCCAACTTCTGTATATGGATACGACGAAGAAGGAAATCCATTGAGCGAAGGTTATTATAATGCGCTCTATAAATATTACCAAGAAACAGTAGGAGAATTTCCAAATAATTTCCCCAATCCGTCCTTCGGAGGAAAACACTTTATCTACATTGTCGGAAGCTCAGGAAATACAGGTACAAACTTCTACCAAGGAGCTAGCGCAACTCGAAGCTATAATGCAAATATGGACTGCGGTTCTTATGACGAAGGTGCTTGGTTGAAAAATAAATTTAGTAATTTTGTTGACATATCGACACATAATGATTCAAGAAAGCAGAAAAAGAACGAACTTTTCAATAATGTTATGTGGACGAGTATTCCTATGGCAATCGACAAAAAAGAAGATTTATGGCTCTCTAATGACGTAACAATTAAAATACGTGTTACACGTCCCTATTTGAGATGGTCTTCTTATAAAGGAGCAGAACCTCAAACAGTTCAAAATGACAACTTCCCGATGTATAGATTCTCTACCCGTACTGTTGCTGTACAACATAATGTACTCGATGTGGCAGTTTCGGCTCTTGACAATATCAATATAATTCCTAATCCGTACTATGGCTTCTCTGCTTACGAATCATCGGCGTTAGATAACCAAATTAAAATTGTAAACCTTCCACAAACTTGTACTATTTCAATTTATACGGTGAACGGTATTCTCGTTCGAAGATTATCGAAAGGTGATAGCGGATCAACCTATGTAAATTGGGATTTGAAGAATAGTGCAGGTATCCCTATTGCAAGCGGTATGTATATAGTTCATGTTCAAGTTCCCGGTGTCGGCGAGAAAACTCTGAAATTCTTCGCTGCAATGAGACCTACAGACTTGAATGCTTTTTAACCCTAACAATGTAAAATTTTTTAAATATTATAATTATGAAAAAAATATATAAAAATACAATTATCATCACGTTAATAAGCATTCTCTTTCTTCCTAGCTTTCAATTGTTAGCAGGGAATAGAGATAGGTCAGGTCAGGCCGGAGCGCAACACCTACTTATCGATCCTTTTGCCCGCTCAAGCGGTTGGGGAACAGCAGGTGTCGCTGAAATACGTGGTATGGAAGCTATCTTTTCAAATATTGCCGGAGCCGCTTTTGTTAATAAAACAGAATTTGGCTTCTCAAGAACACAATACTTAGTCGGCTCAGGCACAGGGATTGGTATCAATTCGTTTGCCGTAGCTCAGCATCTTACTCTTAAAGGAAAAGATGGTGGAAAACGGGATTTAGGCGTGCTTGCACTTTCTGTTTTTACTATGGGGTTCGGCGATATTCAGATTACAACAGTCGATCAACCTGAAGGCGGTATGGGAACTTTCTCCCCTAATCTTATGTATATCGGCTTATCCTACGCTAAAACCTTTAATAACTATATTCACGGGGGAGTAACCGTTAAATTGATTAATGAAAGTATTTCCGACTGTAGCGCAACAGGATTTGCTATTGATGCAGGAGTGCAATATTTGGCAGGTGATTTTGAACACTTCAAAATAGGGATAACCATGAAAAATGTTGGTCTGCCTATGAGTTATCGTGGAGATGGGCTTTCTGTTCGTGGAGTTGTTAATAAAACAGATCATGAGCTGACATTAGAACAACGTTCTGCTGAATATGAAATGCCTTCGTTATTGACATTGGGCGCATCTTATGACTTTTTGATTTGGGGAGGAGAATATAAAGAGATGTCAAAAATTGATAGAAAAGATGAAGGTTTAACTCGTGATGATGCACTGCATAGAATTACAGTAGCGGCTTCGTTTACTGCTAATTCGTTCTCAACAGACATTTTTGCTATAGGCGTTGAGTATGGTTTTAGTACCTATTTTATGATTCGTGCCGGTTATAACCTCGAAGGTGGAGTCCTCAGCAAAGGGGGAACTACAACTTGGTATAGCGGACCCGCCGCCGGAGTATCATTGGGTATTCCACTCGTGCCTAAAAGTAAAGGAACGTCTCGACTACTCCTTGACTACGGTTATCGATTTACTAACAGATGGAAAGGAAATCATTATATAGGACTTAAAGTAGAATTGTAAGAAAAAGGTTTTCCTTTTTTCAATATTAATAACTAAGGAGACGTTTATGTCTCTTTAGTTTTATTGTTTTAAATTGAATTATTAAAATTAATAATTATGAATGAAGTTAAGTATTATTCCGAGGAAGGCTTAGCTGCTTTAAAAGAAGAGTTGACCCAATTAGAGGTTAATGAACGGGCGAAAATCTCTGCCATGATAGCTGAAGCCCGAGATAAAGGAGACCTTTCGGAAAATGCAGAATATGATGCCGCTAAAGAAGCGCAAGGACTTCTTGAACTTAAAATTGCTAAGCTGAGAAATCTTATCGCTAATGCCAGAATTATTGATGATTCAAAATTAGATAAATCTAAAGTGCTTATCTATTCTATCGTTGAAATGAAAAATTTGAAAAATAATGCTGTAATGACATATACCATCGTGCCGGAGTCAGAGGCGGATTTAAAAGAAGGCAAAATATCCGTTACCTCTCCCATAGCTAAAGGCTTACTCGGGAAAAAAGAGAAAGATATTGTGGAAATTGTCGTCCCCGCCGGTGTTATAGAGTTAGAAATTGTTAAAATATCACGATAATATGGAAACCGTTTTTACTAAAATTATTAAAGGAGAAATCCCTTCCTATAAAATCGCAGAAAATGATAAATTTTTTGCATTTCTTGATATTTCCCCGCTTGCAAAAGGGCATACACTTGTCGTACCTAAAATACAAAATGATTATATCTTTGACCTTGATGATGATACCTTAGCGGAGTTAATGATTTTTGCGAAAAAAGTTGCAGCAGCGATACAAAAAAATATGGACTGTCTGAGAATCGGCATTGCTGTCATCGGGCTAGAGGTGCCGCATACACATGTACATCTTGTTCCACTTAAACATCTCGGAGATTTGAATTTCTCGAACCCTAAAGTGAAACTCACAGATGCAGAATTTAAAGAGATAGCAAAAAAAATATCACACTCTGTTAAATTGTAATTATTAAAAAAAATATTGACAATACGTTATGATAAAAAAAATTAACGAAAGTCCGATTACAACACTACAAATTGTTAAACCTGATATTATTAAGAATTTTTATGAAATAAAACTGGGCGATGATTTATATGGGACCCTCGATATTATGAAAAATAGTGTTGCCCGTGTTGAAACTCAAGAAAGCTCTTTTTTACTTGAAAGATTCGGTTTCTTTAAACCTTATATTACTGTTACAGATGAAAAACTGGAACTTATTGAAACTACCGCATATCTTGATATTAAATTACACACAAGAATCGTGCTTAACGAAATGCCTTTTTATTTCAAAATGATTAACCTTTGGAAAAATCAGTGGGGATGGACCAACGAAAAAAATCAATTAGTACTTAAATATAAGCCGATTATTGCCGGAACAATTAAAGGTGATATTGAGTTCCTAAAAGATTTCTTTTATGTGAAAAACCTTGAATTATTAACGCTTATCGGTATATATTTTCTTATTCAATTAGAAGAAGAAAGCAGATAAGAAATCAATAGACATATATTATGGCTAATATCGAACAATTAGAACAAATTGCAAAACAAGTGAGACGTGATATCATTAGAATGATACATGATGCTAAATCAGGGCACCCGGGCGGTTCTTTAGGATGTGCGGACCTGCTTACGGCACTCTTTTTTCATTTTCTTGATATAAATCCGACAAAATTCACACAAGAGGGCGCAAATGAAGATATGTTCTTTCTGTCAAACGGACATATCTCACCTCTTTTGTATAGTGTCATGGCAAGACGAGGTTATTTCCCTATTGACGAACTTGCAACCTTTAGAAAATTAAATTCCCGCTTACAAGGTCATCCTACAGCAGTAAAAGGATTGCCCGGAATTAGAGCGAGTAGCGGGTCACTTGGACAAGGTTTGTCCGTTTCAATCGGTGCAGCCATAGCTAAAAAAAATAATAAAGATACGAAACTAATTTATACGCTTGTCGGTGACGGAGAACTCCAAGAAGGACAAAATTGGGAAGCTATCATGTTCGCCGGAGCTAATAAAATCGATAATCTGATTGCAATTGTCGATTATAATAAAAAACAAATAGACGGTTCTACTGACGATGTACTCTCCCTGGGCGACCTTAAAGCCAAATTTGAAGCCTTTGATTGGAAAGTGATAGAAATGGACGGAAATAATATGAAAGAGCTTCTACGGGGTCTGGAGAGGGCTAAGGAATTGACAGGCAAACAGAGTCCCGTACTTATTTTAATGAAAACGGAAATGGGAATGGGAGTCGATTTTATGATGGGAACGCATAAATGGCACGGAACGCCTCCAAATGATGAGCAATTTAAAATAGCATTAAGCCAACTTCCGGAAACGTTGGGTGATTACTAAAATTTTCGCAACGTGAAAATTATATATCAGTATTTAATAAAAAGATTTATAGGTCCTTTTATTCTTACTTTTTTTCTTGCAATTTTTATCCTCTTAATGCAATTTTTGTGGAAATATGTTGATGATGTTGTAGGAAAAGGTCTTGAAATACATGTCATTCTTGAGTTTATATTTTATGCTTCGGCATCTTTCGTATCAATGGCGATGCCGTTAGCGGTTCTGTTAGCCTCGTTGATGACTTTCGGGAGCTTAGGAGAAAAATATGAGTTAGTAGCGATGAAATCGTCCGGCATTCCATTAGTGAAAATTATGATGCCGATTGCCGTTTTCTCTCTACTTATTGGCATCTTTTCCTTTTGGTTCGCTAATAACGTAGCCCCTATAGCCAATACCAAAGCTTCGTGTCGCTACTATGATATCAAAACGTTAAAACAGGTCTTTAAAATAGACGAAGGAGTTTTTTACGACGGGCTACCCAATTACATTATCAGAATTGGGAAAAAAGAGAAAAATGGCGAAAAAATATCGGATATCCTCATCTATGACCATTCCAGAAGACAAGGAAATACCACTATCACATACGCTAAAAGCGGAACGATGAAAATAACGCCGGACGACCAGTTTTTCTTATTAACATTATACGATGGTTATTTCTGGGACGAAAGTATAAATGATAATACACAATACAATAAAAATCCTCTAACACGAGCGAAATTTAAAAAGCAGTATAAAAAATTTGACCTTTCCACTTTCCAATTTCAACAAACAACAGATGCCTCTTTCTTTCAAGATAGACTGCTGCCTACAGTAGGCGAACTATCAAAACAAAATGATACGATAAGAGGTGAAATAGTTCAGCTTAAACAAGAACTCCCGAATGATTTTTTAAGGAACTTGCATTTTTATAATAACTATATTTTAAAAGATACAATACAAAGTGAGCGAAATGAGAATTTTATCCCGATTACGAAAGAGTCGTCAATAGCAAAACAAAAACAGGTACTCGATTACGCCGTCCAATATGCCGATTTAGGCTCTTCCTCTCTCTTTTTTCAGCACGAAAGAATAGAAGCACAAAATGAATCTTTAAAACGAAATTTAATAGAATTACATCGGAAATTTACCTTATCTCTCTCATGTTTTCTTTTCTTTTTTATAGGAGCATCGTTAGGAGCTATTATACGTAAAGGAGGAATTGGTATTCCATTGGTAATTACCGTCTTTTTCTTTACGCTTCATTTTGCCTTATCATTAATCGGAGAAAACATCGCCAAAGTAGACGGCGTTCCGGTCTTTTTCGGAATGTGGCTCTCCACGTTCGTTCTATTTCCGATTTGTGTTTTCCTAACTTACAAGGCTACTGCCGATTCTGCCGTGTTCTCAGTCGAAGTATACGAAAAATGGTTTAGAAAATTGTTTTTTTTAAATAAAAAAGAGACATAATTATGAAAATTTTACAACTTTGCCATAAACCGCCCTTGCCCCCGAAAGATGGAGGGTGCATCGCAATGAATAACATTACGCAAGGACTTTTACAGCAGAACCATCAAGTTAAAGTTGTAGCTATTTCAACACCAAAACATCCTGTAAATAGTAAAGATTTAGATGCCGATTATTATAAAAAAACTAAATTTGAAACTGTTTTTATTAATACGGGAACAAATCTTTTTAAGATTTTTAAAACGATGCTATTCAACCGCTCGTATTATATAAGTCGCTTCTATTCTAAAGAATTGGAAAAAAAACTGGTTGAGATTTTTTCAAAAGAGACTTTCGATATAGTACAATTGGAATCTATTTTTGTAACTCCTTACATTCCTATTATTAAACGTCATAGTAAAGCAAAAATCATATTGCGAACACACAATATTGAGCATAAAATATGGCAAAGACGCACAGCTCAGCAATCTTCCATATTTAAAAAGTTAATCTTTACCTCGTTGACCAAGAAACTTAAAAAGGTCGAATTATCCACGTTTAACCATATCCACGGTTATATGCCGATTTCTTCGCACGATTTTGAATATTTTCACAGTAAATTCCCTGATATACCGGCGACCACCATTCCTTTCGGCGTTGATTTACAAAATTATAAACCTGAAGATTATATCCCATCGGATAATCCCTCGCTTTTTCATCTCGGCAGCCTCGATTGGCAACCCAATCTTGAAGGTATTCAGTGGTTTTTAGATGAAATTTGGTATGAAATAGTCGAACATTTCCCTAATTTAACATTCACTATTGCCGGAAGGCATATCCCTCAATCTATTGCTGACAAAGGCTATCCTAACGTTAATGTTGTTGGTGAAATAGAGAACGTGAATGAATTTATGTTATCGCATGACATTATGATTGTTCCTATTTTGGCAGGGAGCGGGATTAGAGTGAAAATAATTGAGGGAATGGCACTTGGGAAAACTATTATTACTACTCCGATTGGTGCAGAAGGACTTGAAATCGAACACGGAAAGAATATTTTCATAGCTTCTAACGCCGAAGAATTTATAGCTGCTCTTCAACAATGCCTCAATACTCCCGATATTTGCAAAATTATCGGAGAAAATGCCCGCAATTTTGTTATGTTAAAGCATAATAATGAGGTCATTACCAAAAAAATCGAGAGTTTCTACGAAGCCGTTGCTGATACTAATAAACCGTCACACGATTAAAGGAATTAAAAGGCTCTCTCTCTTAACGAAGACACAAAGGCATTTTATTATTAATTCTAAGGCACACAACAAGATATTTAGCCTAATTTTTAAATTTATAATAATCATATTTATTATTAGGGCGTGCCCCCTCGCTTCGCTCGGGGTCGGCGCCCGGTTCCAAGTCCGCGGGCACAAGCCGTGGGGACGCAAGGCGGCAAAAAGAGCTTACAAGCTCGCTTTTTTGCCGCCGCGTCCCCAGCGGCTTCCGCCCTTGCGGGCTTTCCACCTAAGCGCCTCACGCAACCAAGTTGCTTGTGTAGAGCCGTTTAAGTCCAAAATGAAGAGCGGAAAGTGAAGGAATTAGCTTTGCAACGAAGCACGTGTGTTGGCTTAACGGGCGGCGTTCTTTTTGCCTTGATTTTTTGGTACTTTTGTATCAAGACAAAAGTACGGACTGACTTGTGCCCTAAAACAAAATTAATTATATTTTTTAAACTATAATTTTGTCCGATGAATTAGGGGGCTAAAATAATCCTCTTAATCAAATTTGCCCTCTTTTATTAAGTTTGAAATGGTATAACTTCCTATTTTAGTTGTATCATTGATCGGTTTATTATTGATCTCATCAAAATCAGAATATACTGCGTAAAAAACCACAGCATTGCTCTCTTGATAATCCCAATGTATGCGTTTACCACAAAAATCCTCTTCTCCAATATATTTTCTAAAGTTGACAGAATCAGTAATATAACACGCATATACATCACAAGTAGTTGCACCACCACCACCTGATAATACTTTGTATTTTTCTATATATAAAGATGTGTCCAGACTGAATGTGGATGTGTGATTTTCTTTAGAATATTTTGAATATGTCGGATCTTCAGCATGATCTGAGAATGAAAAACAAGAAAAATCAACCAATATTACAAATAGGATCAGAATGAGATAAAAAAATCTATTCATATTAATTTTTGAAATTTTAAAAATTATTGAATTTCTTACAATTTGATATATTACCATAATGAAAATGATTTAACACTTTTTGCTTCTTTTATACCTGCTCTGATATATTTGTTATCTATCACTCTATCACCATAAGGTCTTAAGTTTGAATTTAATTGCACCATCCCTTTTTCTGCTTCAGAATAATTACCCTGCCTTATATTTTTTGCTATTTCTGTTTTTCCTGCCTGCTTTTCTAACATACTATCAGTAAAACCAAACCCCATCATAGCACATTTTCCTGTAAATCCATAATGAAAATTACCTACATCAGTAGCAGTCATTCCAGTGTATTCATTAAAAGAAAAGGTTGTAGTAGTATTATTCTTTTGATCGTACTGCCATGCTACTCCCCAAATAGTATTTAAATTGGTTTTTAAATCCCAATCTCCGCCATCAGTCACAGCTTTCTTAAAATCCCAAGGAGTCATTAGATAGGCATCCAAAGCACTGGCTACTAATTTATTCGACATAATTCCAGTAGTATTAATATTTTTACCCAATTTACCTACCTTTTGTCCACTTCCTCCAATATTTTGATTTTGAGCTCTTTGTTTGTCAATTTGTTCCTTAGTTGTTCCTGTTGGATGTTGATAAACTGAATTATCTCCATCATCATAATGTGCAATAATATTTCCCAATCCATCAACATGTTCTGAGTCTAACATCCCATCAGGATCAATTAAAATTATTGGATTATTTTGACAATAATTATAAGGAGATAACCAACATCTTTTATCACTCATCGGGTCTACGCTCAGCCAAATGCTCAAGCCGCTGTCGTAATAGCGGGCACCGAAATAGGAATATCCTGTTTCCACATCTTTTTCTTTGCCGGAGAAGGTGTAAGGGGCATTCCAGGAAGCATTCCGCTGGTCAACCCAATCCTCGCCAAAGGGCAAATAGTGTAAATGCTGTATTGCGTTGCCGCTACCGTCAGTAATCCAGTGGTTGTTGAGCGGAGTCGAAACACTGCTGCTACCGAGGTGGTCGGGGTGGTAGAAGTAACGCAATGTTTTCATAATCAATGGGATTTGATACTGCAAATGTAACTAAAAAATGAAATAAACAAAATTTTAAATTTATTAACAACAAAAATTGTAATTATTCTGCGGAATTAAGGCTACATATTGAAGTTTATAAGATTTTTCTTTTCTATGAAATCAAGATGTATGAAACAAAAGCAATGTAGAATAGCTGTCATAGGACGACCCTATTATTCATCCCATTCAGGATATTCAATTCTGAATGATTTATTGCCTTTTTTATCAATAGTTATGTATATGAATACGATATTATCAGTATCAGGTTCTCCTAATGTAACCTCAAAAGTTGAAACATTTTCCGAAAAAGAGTAAAAATCAATTTTTTGGAATACAGATTTTTTTAAAAAATTTGTATCCAATTCAGAAATATCATGTTTATTTATTAAAAAGCAGAGTCCTTCAATGTTTATTTTAATCCTTTTTTCAGGAATCTTTTGAATAATTTCATTACCATTCTCCCCAAAAGATTTGCTTACAATGAACAAATCATCTAAGTTAATCAATTCATATTTAATATGTATCTGCTTGTTATCACAAACAACCAAAGTGTCTTTGCAAATACTGTGTAATTTCTTCAAATTTTTATTTTCTCTTCTTTCTACGATTTCTGTAGAATCATTCCCAGTTAACTTTTTGCTTTTTATTGTATGCTTGTTATTGCAGCAAAAAAAACAAACAGTAATAAATAGAAAAATTATGTATATTCTCATTCTGTTTTATTTTTAATTTTCATCTAAGCCAGTGACCACCGGATTTTTTTCTTTCCATAATTGTTGATTATCGCGCGATTGAGGAGATCCTGAACTCTCACTTGATTTGTTTGTTTTATCAAAAATCTCTTCAGGTTTTAATAATAACTGTGGATCGATAGGATTCCCATCAGAACCTATAGGATTAATGTTTACTCCGTTTAGTCTAACCTCATAATGCAAGTGAGCATCGTAGGCATCATCTTTTCCAAATCCACTTCCTCCCATTTGTCCTATTTGTTGCCCTTCATACACTTTACTCCCAACTTCTAAGTCACTTACTCCAGACAAATGCATATAGGAGGTCGATACTGTTCCATCTTGAGAAGTGATTACGATACGTACTCCTCCTGCATTTTTATCGTCTGTTACTATTCTTTCGACATACTCATCATGAGTTGAAACAATAGGAGCTCCAAAATCAGAATTTCCACCACCAGTATGATTCATATCTACCCCTTTGTGATAACGCTTAGTACCATCAGACTTTGTTCGTACTTGATTCCAATTGTTTGCATGGCTTCTCCCATAACCATTGAATTTTAACAATAAGGGCCAAGGAGTCATGCCATTAGGGTCAAATAAACGAATTGGATTATTTAGGCAAAAATTATATGAAGACCAACCAGGGTACTTATCACTCATCGGATCTACGCTAAGCCAGATGCTTAGGTCGGAGTGGTAGTAGCGGGCACCGAAGTAGGAGTAGCCCGTTTCGCTGTCTCGTTCCTTCCCGCTAAAGGTATAGCGGCTGCTCCACGTTGTACTCCGTTGGTCTATAAAGGGTTCTCCATAAGGTAAATACTCGCAATACTGCACCCCATTCTTCGCACTGTCCGTTACCCACGAAGTAGAACCGAGGTGGTCGGAGTGGTAGAAGTAACGGAGCGTTTTCATAATCTTTGAGGATTAATACGGCAAAGGTAAATAAAAAAATGAAAGAATAGGCACCTAATTAAACAATTCTTATTCCCTAATTTTTATCATGTCACCCCTTCAGGGTTCTCTAAATTTTGGTGTACCTTTTTGCTACAATCATATCACCCCTTCGGGGTTCATTTTTTCCCTTTCCGCTTTCCACTTTAAACTTAAATGGCTCTGCACGAACAAGTTGGCTGCGTGAGGCGCTTAGGTGGAAAGCCCGCAAGGGCGGAAGCCGCAGGGGACGCGGCGGCAAAAAAGCGAGCTTGTAAGCTCTTTTTGCCGCCTTGCGTCCCCACGGCTTGTGCCCGCGGACTTGTAACCGGGCGCCGACCCCGAGCGAAGCGAGGGGGCACGCCCTAATTAAAAATAAAAATTGTAAAAAAATCTTTTGTAAGATGAAAATTTTCCGAAATAAGCAAGAGAGTATAGATTTACAGCTTCTTTATCTTCTCTAAAACCTTTTCAACTTGCGGAGATAAAGGCTCGATTTCATCGTTCAGAATGATGAAATCAGCACGTTTGCACTTCTCTGCTTGCGACAGTTGTGCCGCCATACGCTGTTCTATATTCTCCTCCGTTAACAACGAATTGCGCTGCTTAACTCTCTCAATTCGCACCTGCAGCGGCGCATCGACAGTAATTATATAATCGAAGAGCGTCTGAAAATTAGATTCAAAAATGATAGCCGCTTCCATCATTACAATAGCCGCTTGCTGTTGATGACACCAACTTAAAAAATTATTTTTTAACTTTGGATGAATAATTTGCTCCAACCTTTTTCTAAACTCCAAATCTGAAAAAACGTGAGTTGTAATTGCTTTAAAATCAATCTGTTCGTTAATCACAAACGCTTCACCGAGCTGACTTTTAACTTCACTTAAAACCTCAGGAAGGGCATACAATTTTTTCGCTTCTTTGTCGGCATCATAAACAGGCACGCCTCTATCCGTAAATAGCTTAGCAACGAAACTTTTACCCGTTCCGATACCCCCTGTCAAGCCCACTTTTATCATATTTTATTTTTTATCAAAATAGACGGTTATTGATTCCGGCGATTCGATTTCGACAAACTCGTTTCCATAAAAATTCACACTTTTAAGATACTGATTGAGCTCTTTTTTGGTGAAAGTATAATTATAGCGATTTTGTTTTTTGTTTTTAATTAAAAGATAAATCGGGAATTTGACGTAACGATTTTTTTCCGAATATTTTGAATTTAAAAAATTGACACCCTTGGTTTTAAAAGCAATAGTAACCACGGAATCAGACAGAGAAAACTCTTTTTTTTGCATAGGTAATTCAGTGCATACAACTTTATAATCGAGTTTTACGGTATAATCTTTCGAAAAATAACCAAAAGCCCAAATTAAAGCTGCCGCCAAAATACAAATCAAAAAAGCGATGGAAGGCTTTCTGTATTTTTTTTTATCTTCAAAATTTACAGATGGCTTTTCCATGTTAAACTATTTTTTTTGAGGGTTACTGTCTATTGCCACTGCGGCTTTTTCAATTTTTAGTTTAGTTCCGCCTTCTACTTCTATAATAAAGGTGCTTGTTTGAACATCAACGATTTTCCCGTGAATACCGCCGATAGTGATAACTTCATCTCCTTTTTTAAGAGCATCTCTGTATTGTTGAATTTTTTTCTGTTTTTTCTGTTGAGGACGAATCATAAAAAAATAGAAAACGACAATAATGAGGAGTAAAAAGATAAGCATCGAGCTCATGCCGCCACCACCTCCTCCTTCTGTTCCTCCTTGGTTAGGTTGTGCCATTAATAAAAAAAGTAAGTAGTTCATTGGTTTCAAAATTAAAAATTAATAATTTATAATATAATTTAAGGTTTAATAACGTCTGCGGTAACCTGTATTATTGTGTTTACAGGATAAGTATTTGCCGATACGACTATGGTAAATGTCTCTTTTCCCATTTTGCCTTTTGAGTCGAAATGGACTTGTAATTCTCCTTTTTCGCCCGGTCTGATAGGGGCTTTGGGCGGAATAGAAGTCGTACAGCCACATGAAGCGGTTGTATTAGTGATAATCAAGTTTGCTTTTCCTTTGTTTTGAAATTTGAAAGTATAACTTAATCGTTCGCCCTGTACCACTTTCCCAAAATCGTAAATTTTCTTTTCAAAGGCAAGAATCGGCATATTTTCATCTACCTTTTGCGAAACTCCTTCCGGTGAAGCCGGGTTATGAATATCTTTCACGGACGGCTGTAGCTCATTATTTCTATTACCACAAGCACTAAAAATAAGTATAAAAGCTGTAAAATAGATAGAAAAAAAAGAAAATTTCATGGTTTACAAGTTGAATAAAATTCAGTAAGCAAAAATAATAAAAAAACCATATTGGAATAGGAGTAAGCGAAATTTAAAGATAGCAGCAATGAAATTACATCTTTTAATTTTTTGTATTTTTGCACTGTTTTAGACCTCACTATGTTGTTATTTATTTTAAAACGAATACTTTACGGATTTCTTTTGATGCTCGGGGTCATCACCTTAGTATTCTTTCTTTTCACCGTTTTGCCTTCCGATCCCGCCCGTATGATTATGGGGCAACGGACTGATATTGCTACGGAAGAGGCAATACGTAAGGAGATGGGGCTGGATTTGCCGATTGGTGTGCAATATTTAGCCTATCTCAATGATTTATCACCAATATCATGGCACAAAACAAAAGATAAAGACTCCTTTTTTTATTTGAATCCTTCCAATTACCATTATATTTCATTCCTTTCGTTTGAGAATTCCTCTATAGTGCTTAAAAAGCCCTTTATGAGACGTTCGTACCAAAGTAAGCGACAAGTTATAGATATTTTGTCCGAAGCTTTTCCAAAAACCGCACTTTTGGCTATAGTTTCCATATTTTTTGCCATTATTGTAGGGATTACTATCGGCGTTTTATGTGCCGTTTTCAAAGGGAGTTGGTTTGACAAAATTGCCCTCTTTTTTTCTGTTTTAGGAATGTCCGTCCCCTCCTTTTTTGCGGCGATTCTCTTTGCGTGGGTCTTTGCCTTTTTGCTCGCCGATGTAACCGGACTGAGCATGTTCGGAAGTTTGTATTCGGTCGATAACTACGGAAGCGGACAATTCCTCGATTTGAGAAATTTAATTCTACCGGCGATCACCCTCGGCATTCGCCCCTTAGCGTTAGTCGTGGAATTGACGAAGAATTCGGTTTTAGATGTCCTTTCGCAGGATTATATTCGCACTGCAAGAGCCAAGGGGCTTCCTTATCGGCGGATTTTGGTAAAACACACTTTGAAAAATGCCCTAAATCCTGTTGTAACTGCCATTTCCGGCTGGTTGGCGTCCTTATTGGCGGGCGCCGTTTTTGTTGAGTATATTTTTGACTGGAAGGGCATGGGAGTCGTCATTGTCGATGCCTTGGACAAATATGATTTTCCCGTTGTCATGGGAGCGTTACTATATGTTTCTATTATTCTTGTTATTATAAATATTATTGTTGACATAACTTACGGGTGGCTCGACCCGCAGGTGAAATTTACTAGTTGAGAACAATGAACGAAAATGCAAGGAGTCTCGAAAAAGAGAGTATCGGGCAGCTTCTTTTAAACTATTCATTACCGGCAATTATTGCAACTACGTCGAGTTCGCTCTATAATATCATAGACCGTATTTTCATCGGTCAGGGCGTTGGTCCTTATGCGATTTCGGGGTTGGCGATTACCTTTCCTATCATGAACTTAGCTATTGCTTTCGGGTTGTTAGTGGGGGCGGGGGCGTCTGCCATCGTTTCCATCCGATTAGGCGAAAGACGTTACGCAGACGCCACGCGAACATTAGGAAACGCCACCATCCTTAACCTTATAATTAGTACTGTCTACTCTATCTTAATGCTCATATACCTTGACAAAATTTTGTTTTGGTTCGGAGCGACCGAACATACCGTTTCTTATGCCCGCGAATTTATGGAAGTGATTATTGCCGGAAATGTTATCTCTAACCTGTTTTATGGACTTAACAATATTATGCGAGCCTCAGGCTACCCTGCCAAAGCGATGGTGTCAATACTACTTACCGTTACCGTTAATGTGATTTTAGCTCCCATTTTTATTTTCGGTTTTAAATGGGGAATTCGCGGGGCGGCAATAGCCACCGTCATTTCACAAACGATAGGATTAGTATGGGTATTAGCTCATTTCACGAGCAAAAAATCGTTTATACATTTCACTCCCGCCTCTTTTAAGTTAAAATGGAGAATTATCGGCAGCATCTTTGCTATCGGACTATCCCCATTTTTAATACATATTTGTTCAGGATTGGTTACGATTCTGATGAATTGGAAATTACTTGAATACGGAGGAGATTTGGCAATCGGCGCATTTGGTATTTGTAATAGTATTACCGGATTAATAGTTATGATTATTCTTGGTTTTACACAAGGTATGCAACCGATTATCGGTTACAATTACGGAGCAAAATTGATGCACCGAGTGACGAAAACTTTAAAAATGACCATCGCTTGGGCAACAGGAATAAGCATTTTCGGGTTTTTAATAGCGAATATTCTTCCCCACGAATTGGCGAGAGCCTTCACAACAGACGAAACCTTAATAAAAATTACCGCTTCGGGGATGCGTATTTATATGATTGTTTTCCCGTTAGTCGGCTTTCAAATCGTTACCTCTAACTTTTTCCAATCTATCGGAAAGGCAAAAATTGCGATTTTCCTTTCCTTAACGCGTCAAATGCTATTTTTAGCCCCTCTTATTCTTTGGTTACCCACGAAATTGAGCCTTACCGGCGTATGGGCGGCACAGCCGATTTCTGATTTTTTAACCTTTATCGTTACCGCAACTACGTTAATAGCTTTTTACGCCAAAATAAAAAAACAAAACACACTTTCTCAAACTCCCTCTATCGGTAATTCGTAAAATGTTTTTCTAAATTATAAAAAATGTTATTGTCTCTTCTTCAAGATTATTCCGTCTATTTAGTTTCGCAGTCGCCACGTCGCCGCGAGTTGCTCAAGGCAATGGGTATCAATTTTTCCACACTTTCCTTTCAAGGGAAAGAGGAGTATCCTGCTCATTTTGACGCTGTTAAAATCTCCGAATATCTTTCGGAGTTAAAAATTTCCAACATTAATTTCCAAGATTTTCCTGCTAACTCCATTTTCATATCTTGTGACACGGTGGTTGAGTTGGATAATAAAATTCTCGGGAAGCCGACAGACAAAGCCGAAGCGATGCAGATTCTAAAGTTGCTTTCAGGGAAATCTCATAATGTCATTAGCGGTTTAACAGTAGCAACGAAGAGTCAGAGGCTCACGAAGCATGCGATTACGAAAGTGCAGTTTGCCGATTTTGCCGATGAAGAAATAAATTATTATGTTCACACCTATCTTCCTCTCGACAAAGCGGGAAGTTACGGAGCGCAAGAGTGGATAGGCATGGTCGGCATTCGCTCTATTGAAGGCTCTTTTTACAACGTAATGGGGTTGCCGACACAACTTCTTTGGGAGATGTTAAAAAGTTTAGTAGAGAAAAACTGCCGATAATTTCTTCTTCATTTCTACTTTCACTCTATTAATAATGATAATTTTATTTTTTATTAGGGCGTGTCCCCTCGCTTCGCTCGGGGTCGGCGCCCGGTTCCAAGTCCGCGGGCACAAGCCGTGGGGACGCAAGGCGGCAAAAAGAGCTTACAAGCTCGCTTTTTTGCCGCCGCGTCCCCAGCGGCTTGTGCCCTTGCGGGC
>Ga0255344_1002634_pt1 | contig 21201 bp, 31 predicted proteins | sample wastewater_treat_5_FD_192414 | JGI IMG/M metagenome (GOLD analysis project Ga0255344, IMG submission 192414) | Wastewater microbial communities from Lulu Island WWTP, Vancouver, Canada - plant18 | ecosystem: Engineered > WWTP > Wastewater > Unclassified | place: Canada: Vancouver, British... | reverse complement strand
CGATTTCAAATATGAAAAATATTCAATATAGGGTGTTTTGATTATGGAAAAAAGAAAATGTATTCTTTGCGGTGCGCCTATTCGTGACAATTTTAAATTTATTGAGGATAATTTGAAAAGATGTCCCGCTTGTAATTCTGAAATAATCGAATCTATAGAACAAGAAGAACCTTATCATCAAATGGAATTTGAATGTGTTTTAGAGAGAGATTTTTATGAAATGTGAAGGAGGGTTTTTATGAAACTTCGATTGGGTTTTGTAAGTAATAGCAGTTCAAGTTCTTTTCTTATTACGAATAAATCAAATAAAAGCAAGACTATGAAAGATTTTGTAAAACAGATTTCTTTTGTGTATGATTCTTTTGTAGAAGCATTTCCAGAATATATTAAAGATAAAAAGAAAAATAAAAGTTATTCAAAAGAAGAAATGCTTAGAACCGCAAATCAGTGTATTCCTATGTCTTGGGGTCCTGGTAAAACACACGAAGTAGAATTTTCTACTGAAGATGGTTCTATGAATTTAGTGGGTTTTATTATTGGACTTATGTTAAAAGAAAATGGTGAAACAGAAGATTTTAAATGGGAATATCTTGGTTGGAATGGGTGATCAAAATGTTGCCTCCAGAAATTTTAGAAGAACTTCGTGATAAATTAGCATTGGAAGAATGGCGTAATAAAGTTCAAGAAGCAAAAGAAAAAGAATTTAACGAAGAAGAGGATGATGAATATGGGAACTAATTACTATGCTTGCGATAAAGAAACAAAGGAAGAATTATATCATATCGGTAAGCGTTCTGCTGCTGGATACTTCTGTTGGGATTGTGGTGTTAGTTATACAAACATAGCAGAAACATATACATCCAGATTGTATTCTATGACAGCATATCATAGACCTACAGAATACAATGAAACATCTTATCTGTATGGTAATGATGCTGTTCATATGACAAGACATGATAATAAACTTATTAATGGTGAACCAGAAATTTTAGATTGTTGCCCAATTTGTGGTAAACCTAAGGAAGAAGAATTGGAAGAAGTAAATTCTGCTTATGCTGAACTAGGTTTTAGTAAACAACCTGGAAAGAAGCATAATACAACATGTAGTTTTTCTTTTGCTGTATCTCCATATGTACTATCTGAAACAATGAAGAATGAAAATATTATTATCAAAAATGAATATGGGGAAGAACTAAGTAAGGAACAATTTAAAGAAGTGTTACAGGATTGTGGACTAAAATATTTCCATTCTGTTGGACAAGAATTTTGTTAAAGGAGGAATAATTATGATTAAATTTTCTGATGGTGTTACTTTTAATACATCCGGTAAGTGTAGAATTGAAAATAGACATGATGGATTGTATGTTGTGGGTAATGGAATATTATGTTCTGTAGATAGTTACGAAGAAGGGCAATCTCTGATTAAAGCATTTAACAAAGGAAAGGAGGAATAATAATGTGTAATAAAATAGAAATTAATGAAGAAGAAAATAGTATTTCAATAGAATTGTCAAAAGAGAATTTTAATAAACTTTTTAAAAAAGATCAATATATGTCTGTAGAATCAACAGAACCAGATCGAACAACATTAAAAGTGACACATTTGATGAATCAGTTTGTTGAATTCTATTGTCATGAAAAGGAGGAATAAAATATATGGGTAAAACAAGTGTTTTGAATGATCAATATTATACAAAACAAAACATAGCAATAGATTGTTTAAAAATTTTAAAAAATAAATTATTAGATTATATTGAATTTGAAAATGAAGTTATTTTAGAACCTAGTGCGGGTACAGGTTCTTTTATAGAAGCAGCAAATATTGTATTGAAACCAAAAGAAATTTTAGCAATAGATATTGATCCAAAACACGAAAGTATTAAGAAAAAAGATTTTTTTGAATTTGAAACAAATAAAATTGTATTAACTATCGGTAATCCACCCTTTGGTAAAAAATCAGATTTAGCTATAGACTTTTTTAATCACGCATCACAATATAGCCATACTATAGCATTTGTTGTACCAGTTCAATTTAGAAAATATGGAATACAAAAAAAATTAAATAATTGTTTTAAATTAATTTGGGATCATACATTACCTGAAGCTGCTTTTGTTAATCAAGAACAATCTGTACAATATAATATTAGATGTTGTTTTCAAATATGGACTTGTTTAAAAACAAAATATGACAATTTAAGATTAATGGAAACACCACCTACAGCACATCCTGATTTTGAAATGTTCCAATATAACAATACAAAAGAAACTATAAAATATTTTGATTATGATTGGGATTTTGCTGTATTTAGACAGGGTTTTTATGATTATTCATTGAGATTTTATCATAAACAAGAATTAAATCCAAAACGTCAGTATATATTTTTTAAAGCAAATAATAAAACAGTTTTAAAAATTTTAAAATCTTTAAATTTTGAAAAGATAGCAAGAAAAAATACAGTTATACCAGGATTTGGTAAAGCTGATGTGATTGAAGAATATAATAAATGTTGTTTGGAGTGTGGTTGGTAATGGTTACTAATAATATTAACATATATAATGTTTTTCAAACATTGATACGTACTAAAAAAACAATTATTACAACAGATAAAGGTTTACATTTTCAAACATTAATTTACAGACATTTGGAAAAATATGGTTATACAAATTACACACCCACATTACAATTAGGAAAAGAATCAGAAGATTCTAAAAATTTAAAAAAAATAATTCAAGATATAAAACCAATAATTCAACAAAAAGAAAATCAAATATTATTAGTTAACAATACGGATGTGAAGTATGCATATATTCAAGAACCATATGGAACACAAGATTATCCAGATTTATTAATATTTTCTAATAAATATATTTATCCAATAGAAGTAAAGTACGTTAAATCTGCTGTTAAAAATCCGATGTGGAATAGTAATTTACCAAAGCAAAATGGTTTATATATTTTTGGTTCTAGTGCTTTAAGAGAAGTAGTCTTTTTTAGAGGTGAAGACGTTTTACCTGAAAATGAAAGAAAAATATTATTAGATGTTTGGAATCAATTCGATTTAACAAATTGGCATAATGATTTTTGTCAAAAAATACAAAATGGAGAAATAGAAAATAAATTTGGTTTTTATCCATATATTAGAAAAGCATATACACATACAACACAATGTAATAGTAATGCTAATTTAAATTTCTTTGACGATACTGTTATAAAAGAACTTGAGTCTAAATTATTAACATTTTTAAAAGAAAAGGAGGAATAAAATATAATTTATTTTACTTCGGATCTACATTTTTCACATACTAACATAATGGAATATTGTGGAAGAAATTTTAAAAATAAAGATGTGATGAATAATCACATTATCAAGCAATATAATAAAATTGTTGGCAAAGAAGATATTTGTTATATTCTTGGAGATTTGTGTTTAGACGCAAGTAGACAAGAATTGTTTCAATTGATTAAAAAATTGAATGGAACTAAAATTCTTATAGCAGGAAATCATGATAGATTTTCTGTATTGGAATATTATGAACTTGGGTTTAGTTCTGTTCATGGGCATTTGAAATTGAAATACAATGAACAAGAAATTTATATTGCGCATGATCCCGCTTGGGCACAAATTCCAAATACTCTTTGGTTTTGTGGTCATGTTCATAATATTTTTAAAAAGTTGCGTACAGCGTTAAATACTGTAATCATTAATGTTGGGGTTGATGTGTGGAATTATCAACCCCAACATATTGATGATTTGTTATATTTTTCAAATAATATAGATGAACAAAAAATTGAAGACGAAACATATCCATTTAGAAATAAAAAACGAACATTATCTATTTCATATTTTGAAGAAAGAGATGTGTGATAAATGGATAAAGTTGTTCAAATTCGTAGAGTTATTTTGGTTGATGATGAAGATGAAACATGTTGTTATTGTGACTGTCAATTTTTCCACGATCCTTGGCCAAAGGAATGTTATTGTTTGATAGAAGGTTATGGTGATGATCAAGAAATACAATTGACAAAACAAGGAGAGAAATGGAAGAGAACGCAAGCATGTTTAGAATCCGAGGTGGTTAAATGATTTCTGATCTTAATTTTAATATGACTCTAGAAGAACTTCAAGATCTTAGAAATCAAGGATATCATGTAGAAGTGTTTTTAACTTTTAAAGATTATGATCTACATTGTCCAAAATGTCAAAAAGAACATTATGAAAAAGAAAAGATTTTAAAATATAAACTCGAAGATAAAACATATAGGTTTTGGTGTATTGAATGTGGAACATATTGGGAGGCAACACCTAAACATAGATATAGTGTAATTCCTCCAATGTGGAAAGGAGATATTGTTGAGTGATACTCTATATTGATCAAGAAGATGTAGGTTGGAAAACATTTATAGAAACGGTTAGGGATGGATTCACATGTTCTATGGACATAGATTGTGTAATTATATGTATCATGAAGCTTTAAAAATAAAAAAACTATGAAACTATATGTAGATCAAGAAGATGGATGTTGGAAAATATTTATAGAGACCGCGCGAGAAAACCTACAGATTTAGCGGTTGGTAGTTCACATAAAGCGATAGAAAAATTGGAGGTAGAAAAGAATGGGTAGAAATCAAACAGGATATATTGTACATAATATTTATAAAGATGGTACAAGTGAAATTGTTGGTGAAAAAAATACATTGACAAAAGCTAAGGAATTAGCATGGAAACAAGAGGATGATATTCACGTCATTGTTATGAAATGGAGAAGAACTCCTTCAAAATATGTATTAGAACCTTGGGGAGAACTTAAGGTGGTGAAATAATGTTAACTCAAAAAGATCGACTAAGTTGGCATATTCTTGTTAGTATAGATAATAATGAAAGTCCAATTCATACGTTAGCATTAATACAAAAAGTCAAAGAATTTTATCCAGATATAGATGATATAGAAATAAGAAAATTAATGTATGATTTAAAAGAGTATATATACTTAGAACCTTTTGGATGGATTCTTACAAGAGAAGGTGTAGAATTTCTTAAACAACACCAAACACAAATGGATTTGTATTTCAATCCGCATTTTGAAGATGGGCATGTTGTTTGGGTAGATCTACTTCATTATTTGGTTGATACTAAAACAGATGTGACGGAAAAAATGTTACAAGAAATACAAGAGAAAGTAATTGAAGTAATAGAGAAATATAGAAAGGAGTGATGATATGTGATTGAATTTGTAAGTGAAGCGAAAATATGTTATGGTTGGTGTTTTAAAGTAGATGCGAATTTGTTATCATTTCAAAAACTAGTTAAATTATTTAATTTGACTATAAACTATACATTTCACATGGAAACAAAATATGGTATAGAATATACAAACAATAAATATGTTGATTATGACGAATATTTGAATATTCAAAGACACTTGATAAAATTATTTGATCTATTTCAAAAAGAAAATAAAACACAAGCAATTGTAAAGGGTGTAGAAATTGGAGGAAGATATATTTTAATATATTATCCAGTATATTCTTTTCAAGATAATTATTCTATTTTTGAACCAGATTTTCATATGTTCACTACATTTCTAAAAAGAGTAAAAGAACAAGCAGATAAAGATGTAATATTTGAAGAAATAGAAAAAATAACAATGATAAAACCTAGTTGTTTTATCATTCAGGAGGAGGAATAATTATTTTCTATTTTATTTTGATTATTCTTTCATTGGTTTTGTTTGTGGTTTTCAAACATATTTTTTAATGCCCAGAGATGTGAACATTTTTAAGAGAAAAAGAAAGTTTTTTGATTAGTGAAAAGGAGGAATATGTATGAATAATGATATGATAGATAATTTATCGACAAAGTTAACAGAGTTGAGTGTAAATTTAGAGAAAGTCATAGAACAAAATAATAAACACATTTCTCAATTGGAAAAACGTAATAATTATTTAATGGGATTTTTCCTTGGCGTTTGTGGTGCGTCTATTATAATTATTATTAAGAATTTTTTCTTCTAAAGGAGAAAATATATGAAACCAAAAGTAGAACTTTTAGGCGCAGATGGTAATATTTTTAATCTAATGTCTATTGCTAGACGTGCTCTTATTAAGCATGGTATGAAAGAAGAAGCAAAAGAAATGATAGAAAAAGCAACTAAGAGTGAATCTTACACAGAAGCATTAAGTGTGTTACTTCAATATGTAGATCCAATTAAAGAAATTAACGAAAATGAATTTGATGATATAGAAAACGAGGAGGATGAATATGATGAATAATACACAACTTGCTGTTCTTTTTGTTTTTGGTGTTTTAATTGGTTTTGTTCTAGCAGTGATTGTTTTGTCTACACCAATTATTTTTGTAGTAGTAATAAGTCTACTATGTTTTATATTTGGTTTTGGGTTTGATAAATTTAAAATTAAAGATAGAATAATAGATTTGTTTCAAATAATTAAACAAAAAATTAAAAAATAGGCTATTGACACGTAAAATAAACATCTGTTATAATAGCTTTTGAAGAGAGAAGAAAAAGATAGAAGGGGGTTTTACTATGAAACTTATCGAAGCAATGAAAGAACTCAAGTTAGTAGAGAAACGAATGGAAAAGAATAGGGAACAAATAACGCAGTATAGTTCTGGTTTATCTAATGAAAAAGAAATCTTTGGTTCAGAACAAAAACAAATAGATGAAGTGAAAAGTTTACTACAAGCTAATGTAGATTTGTTTAACAGATATTTATATTTGAAACGGTCTATTGAAAGAACAAATCTAGAAACTAAAGTAGAATTTTCTGTTGGAACATATAGTATTTCAGAATTGCTTGCTATTAAACGTAGATTACAACATGGTGTTATAAATACGTTTAAAGCATTGAATACACAATCAGCAGAAGCAAGAATGCGTACAATTAAGATTCCAGATAATGTAGAAGTTAAAGTAGTTCGTTATTATAGAGAAGAAGAAAAAAATATATTATTAAAATCTTGGATGGAATTCTTTGAAAACATTGATGGAAGGCTTGAAGTTGTAAATGCTACTACAGATTTGATTGATGGATAATTATTATTAAAGAAACTTGACAATTGAATAAAGGATAATTTGTGATATAGTGTAAAAAAGAGAAAAGTGAAGACCCCAGTATTCAGGGATATAGAATACATACAATCTTACGGATATTAAAAATGGGTAATTATAACCCACAAAAATTAAGTCTTAAGATTAAAGATTCAAGTTTAAGTCTGTCCGAGGACGGTAAACACACGGACTATCAAGATTGAGTCGGTCAGACACTTGTAAAGAATTAAGTATGTGGATTACCAGGAAATCCGGGTTAAGTGTTGCTATTCTTCACAGCATTCTACACTTCCGGCTGCTATAGCACAAATTCAAATATTAAAGGCACTTTGAAAAAAGTGCCTTTTTTCTTGAATTCAAAAAGGAGGAATTATAATGTTGAAAGAAAAAGTATTTGAAATGGTGGATCCTAAAAATAGGTCTGTTAACAATCCTCATATTATTATCGAAGATGTCTACGCAAAGGAATATCTTCGGATTTTGGTATTTGAAATAGATAATATTGATGCTTCTGTTGATGATTTTGATTTTGCTGATGAAACTGTAGTTAATAGTTTTATTCAAGAAATGAAAAAAAGAAAATGGTCAAAAGTAACAAGAGTAGACAATTGTTTCTTGCTTGGAGCGGATGTTATATTGAAATGATCAAATTAAAAAATAATCAAACACAAAAATGTTGGTGGTGTGATTCATTAGCTACAATAGTTAGGGACGACGATGTACTCATGTGTCAAGATTGTTTTGAAGAATATTTAGAAGAAACGCAAGTTTAAGGGAGGTAATAATATTGTTCAAAGATTTTATAGTAGAAAAAACAAAAAATTTACAAGAAGGTTATAAACCTTTAAAAAGACATTTTAGTATTGGTTATTTTGGTGCGCAAGCTAGATTTAGTGATAACATTATTGAACTTATCCATCCAGAAGCAACACGTTATATAGATCTTACTGCTGGTGGTTGTGGAACTCCATATAAAGTAGCATTAACAAAAAACATACCTATTACAACAAATGACTTTGGTTACTATTCAAATCAATGTGCTACATCTGTATTTAAAGAAGATGTGTCTAAAATTAATATTAAAGAATATCTTTTAGAGATGTTAGATATCGAACCTGTAGAAGGATATCTAACATCTCTATTAAATAGTGGATGGAAGAAAACTAAACAAGGTTCTTGGAGTAAAGAAATGCGTATGTATATTGATGGTTATTGTATTGCTAATAAAGATAAACCTTTAGCCTTAGCAGCATTAGGTAAATCTTTTCTAGGTGTATATTCTTTTAGAGGAATGAGTTGGGTATCTACTACTAATTCAAAAGAGAAAATAGAAACATTATCTGCTACGCATTTGATTAATAATATCATTAAAAAATTCATGGAATTCTATCATTATAATTTAGCACTACCACAAGGTTTAGATCATAATACATCCTGGAATGATGCTAATAGTTTTATTCATACATATGATAAGTTTGAAGGATCACATGTTTATATGGATCCAGCATGGCCATGGAATTTTGCTAGTAATGATAATCCATATTTCTTATCTTCAGAACTTATACCACAAATACTTCTTCAAAGAAATATTGAAGTTAGACCTGGGCTATTTTGGGAATATGGACAGCAAGATAGAATTTTAAAAGAAGTAACAGATTGGGTAGAAATACCTCTAAGTAAAGGTGCTAAGAGAGTTATTGTAAATACACAGTCTACAAATTATCCAGAACCTTCTATTGTAGAAGCACATCTTAAAACCAAATTTAACAATGTATTATCTTCACAACATGATTTTAATACAAATTTGGCTAAAGATAAAAAGTTTGGAGAATATTTTTGGATAATTGAATCATAAAGTTTTATTTTTAAAAAGACGTTTTCGTCTAGAACAAATAATTGGAAGGGGCCCCGCAGGGTCTGGATCATTATAAAATAATCATCATACAATAAATAATAAAAAATAACCAAACAAACAGCCTTAGAAGTCTAGAAAGGTGGATAATGAATGATTTATAAATATACAGTGAAGAAAACGTTTCACATTGGAATGAGTCACATCTTGGAGGATGCTTACACAAAGAAGTGTTGTAATTTACATGGACACACCTACACTATTGAGATTGAACTTGGTGGTGAAGTGTTAAATAAAGATGGAATGCTCATGGATTACACATACATCAAAGAAGTGTTTAAACGGAAGATTGAAAGTACATTTGATCATGCTACAATGGTTCCACCAAAGTGGCATGAACGTTTTAAAGATATACCTGGAGTAGTAAATGTTCAGTTCAATCCGACAGCAGAAAACATTTCAGAATTCTTCTTCAATCTGTTAGAAGAAGAATTAACAGTTGATAATTGTGAACTCATATCTGTCAGTGTTAAAGAGACAGATACTAACTTCGCTTGTTATAAACCTTATTGATTGAACGGAATGTGCTGTAGAGGTTGATGTGAAATTAATCTCTACAGCGCATTCAAATATAATCATAAATTACGGAGTAGAAGGTGAAAAAACTTGGCTTATAAAGTTTTAAGTGAATTTGAACATATAAGATTATGCCCAGGAAATTATATTGGTGCTACAGATAATCCAACACATCTATTATACGAACTTATTGATAATGCTGCTGATGAATGTTTAACAGGTCAATCTAATTTCTTAGCAGTAGTGATGGATTATGATAACAATAAATATTCTGTAATTGATAAAGGTCGTGGAATACCAATTACTACAAAAGGATTTGAAGATGATGTTCCTGTAATTATTGCTACTAAATTATTTAGTGGTGGTAAATTTGATAATGAATTATATCAACATAGAAGTGGATTACATGGTGAAGGATTAGTAATTGTTAATGCGTTATCTACTCAATTTGAAATTATTACAAAAAATAAAGATAAACATAGACAATATATTTTTAATGGATTAGATATCACTAGAAATGATATCGATCAAAAGAAATATTCTACGAGTGTATCTTTTTCACCCAATCCAAAATATTTTGATACAACACATATTGATAAAGATATTATTCATGAAAGATTAAAATCAATTCTTGTTTATGATGACAACAATATAGAAATGTTATTAATAGTTATAAAAGATAAACAAATAGATACAATTAAAATTCAAAATACAATCATAGAAGAATATAAGAAAGAATGTAATGAATATTTAGAAACTGAAATTGTTAATAAAAAAGATACTTTGAAATTATTCATAGGTTATACAAGTGATAATGGTAAAGTGAAAAAGTTTAAAGGTGTAGTCAATACTTTAAATGTTGAAGCTGGAACACATCAAAAAATGATAGAGTCTATTGTAAAAGATTATCTATATGAGAAAGCTGTAAAAAATAAGTTACATATAAATAAAGAAGATGTTTTAATTGGTGGTAGAATATTAGCTATTATAAGAATCACTAATCCAGCATTTAGTGGCCAAACAAAATATGCTTTAAATATGCGTGAATCTGAAGTAGAACATATTATTAATAAAAATAAAATTATTAAAGCATTAGATGACAATACAAATTTTATACAACATTGGTTGGAATTAGCACAAGCATATAGACTTGAAATGGATAGTGTAAAACAACACGTACACGTAAAAGTAGAAATGTTGTATTAGTAGATGATTTAAAAGATTGTACTTCTAATGATATAGATCAAAGAGAATTGTTTTTACTTGAAGGTCAATCTGCTGGTGGAACCTTACAACTAGCACGTGATATTAATATACATGCGTTACTTCCTCTACGTGGTAAAGTTCTAAATGTATTAAATGCTGATAAGGCTAAGATTCTTAACAACAAAACTCTAATGAATATTTTCACGGCTATCAATGTTAAACCTTTTTCTACAGATTTATCAGGACTTAGATATGGAAAAGTTAATATTATGTGTTTTACAGGTGATACAAAAGTAAAAATGTTGAATGGTGAAGATAAAACATTTGAAGAATTGGTTGAAATGGAAAAAATAAATCCGGGTAGGGATTATTGGGTATATTCTATTGATGAAAATGGAAATTATGTTCCTGGTAGAGCATATTCGCCTAGAGTGACAAGTTATGTTGATGAACTTTTACATATAACAATTGATGATGAATATGTAATTAAATGTACGCCTACACATAAATTTATTTTAAGAGATCACACACAAATAGAAGCTAAAGATTTACAACCTGGTATGAGTTTAATGCCATTACATTTTCATATGTTCCAACAAGATGGTTTACAATATGAATACATGAAAAGAAATGTAGATGAAACTAAACAGTATAGAACACATCGAATAATGGCTAATCAAACAAATGAATTGTTTTCGGAGTTAGTTTGTCATCATAAAGATTCAAACACATTAAATAACGAACCTTCTAATTTGGAATGGATGACAAAAGAAGAACACGATACACATCATATTACTCAATATAATGCGTCAAATATTCATGGTGAAAGAATATCGTATTTACATCGTGAAACAAACATATATCAAAATTGTACTTTTAATGATAATGGTTATAATTATTCAGAAAAAAATAAAGAAACCACACGGAAAATAAATCAAAGAGAAGATGTTAAAATATTACAAAAAAAAGGAAAAATATTGCGATGTGTTTGTAAAATATTATTAGAAAATCTTGAATTTAATGAAACGAATTTTAACAATTGGCGTAGTAATGGTACTCCTTTTTATGAAAAATTGTTACAATATTTTGATTCATATGACGAAATTTTGGAGAAAGCAATACAAAATAAGGATAAATATAATTTAAAAAATTATAAAATCCAATCTTCATATGATAAAACAAAGAAAGCAAGAAATAGTATTGCTAGAATAGTTAAAAAGATTCTTGATAATAATGAACCTGTTATTGGACCATATTATGAAGAATATAGAACATCAAGATCAGATCCGAAATGGGAAAATGTATTAAATTATTATGAATCTATTGATGAAATGATCGAATACGCAAAAACATATAATCATAAAGTAACATGTGTTGAACGAAAAAAATTAGATGTATTGATTCCTGTATATAATTTAACTGTTGATAAATATCACAATTATGCTATAGTACATGATATAGAAAAAGAAGGAATTGTAAAACAAAATGCAATTGTAGTACAAAATTGCGATGCTGATCAAGACGGAAAACATATCGCTGCCTTATTGATTTCTATGTTTGATTATTGTGTTCCTCAATTGATTGATGATGGTAATTTATATGTTGTTGAAACACCTCTTTTTGGTTATTATCAAAAGAAACAATTTATACCAATATATGATGAAAATGATTTAGAAGAAATAAGAAAAACAAACGCACAAATATACAGATATAAAGGTCTTGGTGAAATGGAACCTAATGAACTTGCTGTATGTGCGTTACATCCACAATATAGAAAACTAATTCAAGTTATGCGTATTGAAGGTCAAGCAACAGTTCAAGATGTGTGGAATGATAGATCTTCTTTAGTTAATGAATATTATGGCGCGGATTAAGGAGAATTTTAAATGGAAATAATTCAAACTCCAGCTCCAGAATTGGTTCAAAACTATTATTATGAGTATGCCAAATATATTAATATGGGTGGTCGAACGGTACCTTTCTTTAAAGATAGTTTAAAGGCTGTACAGCGTCGTATTTTATACGCATCGTACTTACTTACTCGAAACGGAAGTTTTGTTAAGAGCGCCCGAATTGTGGGTGAAACAATGGGTAAATTTCACCCACATGGAGATAGTTATGGATCTGTAGTTACATTAGTTAATTCTGGCATGATAGAAGGTAGGGGTAACTTTGGATCTACAGTAGGTGTTGATCCAATAGACGCTGCTGCTTCTAGATATACAGAAGCTAGATTACATCCACGTATAAAAGAATTAGCGTTTAAATATATAGAACATGTTCCATATTTTGTAAATGATCTAGGAATAGAAGAACCAGAGTATATACCAACCATGTTACCTTTGAATTTAATTCAGTTTAGTAATAATGCGGATTATACTACTGGAATTGGTGTAGGTTTAGCATTTACATTACCTATGTTTAAATTAAAGGATGCTATTAAGTTTTTGACAAAGATTATTAAATCTGAAAAGATATCTCATAAAAATATGCCAGTAGTATATAAAAGTATTGAAGTTCCAATGACAGATAAATTATTTACTAAAGGTTCTGATACATTAGATTTTATGTCTAAATATGTTATTGAAACTGGTGAAAAAGAAATTTCTATTAATGAATTTGCTCCAGGATTAAAAATTAAAAGTGTATTAAATAAACTAGGTGTCTACATAGATAAGTCAAAAGAAAATACAAATGTATTGATAAAATTAGATAGAGGTAAGAGAGCAGCGGATTATGATTTGGATAAATTGTTTTCTTCTAAACAAAAATTTAATATGATATTTCATGATAATACGAAAATACGCATATACAGTGTTTACGAAATATTTTATGAATGTTATAATGCGTATAAGCAAGCAGTATTGACATCGCTAAATAAAGAAAAAGAAAAATTTGTTAATCAAGTAGATACATATCAAAAACTTCAAAAAATGAAACCTCATTTAAATCCATTGAATTTACAAACAGCACAAAAAATTATTACTGCGGAAGGTTGGGACGAGAAAGAAGTAAAACGTCTATTAAATTATAGTATTGAAACAGTATGCAGAGCGGATGTGTTAGAAAAAGAAGCACAACAATTATTGTTTGAAGTAGAAAATAATATTAATAATATTGATGATTATTGTTTGGGGCACTATAATTCATTGCTTTAATAATTTGATAAGGTGGGATATTAATTATGGATTCCAACGAATTACTAATTTTAGATACATATATTAAGAAGAATAAAATTTCTATGGAACCATATGTTGTATTACATTTTTTAAAAGAATATGATAAAATGAAAATTAGAATGGTTCAAGAAAAAGTAAAAAAATATATTGTAAGTCCAGAAGATTGTATTCATTGTAAAGAAAAGAAGAAATATTATATGGATACAAAGAAACGTGTAACTAGTGGACGTAGTTTAATGTGTAGAAAACACGCTTCTATTTATGATTGGTCTTGGGGAAAAACTAGTCAAACTTGTGGTATATTAAATTATCAAGACAAACAATTTTGTTTCTTTTCTGAATATGTTTTAACAAATATGAATACAGATTCTGATGGGTTATTTGTATTGTGGTTTTCACAATTAGAAAAAAATAAAAATGCTATATTTTGTATTCATAAAAAATATTTTCAAGATGTTTTTGAAAAAGGTATATGTATGGATTCTATATTAAATTATAAATATTTATTATATAATAATCATTGGGTATTAGATATGACTAGAGCACCAGTATTAGAAAGGGTTGATCATCGTTGAAATGTTTAATATTTTAGGAGGTTAGTCTATGTTTGTTGAATTAGTAGATTTTGATCAAGAATTTGGTAATTTACAAGAAGTAACAGAACCTTCTATAATATTTCGTGGTAAGTTTCATGAAAAGGGTCCATTTAGTGAACAGATATTTGGACCTGTAGATGATTACAAATGTAGTTGTGGAAGATACTCTGGTAAAGAATATATAAATAAAGTATGTGAATATTGTAAAGTTTTAATAACAACATCAAATGTTAGATTAACAACATTTGCTAAAATAACAGTACCAGAATTTTGTTGTATTGTAAATCCAATAGCTTTAAATATGTTAATAAAATATTATCTACCAAATACATTTAATAAAATTAATCTAGATAAAATTATTCAAGGAAAAGAACATGTTATCATAGATTCTGAAACTGATAAAATTAAGATTGTTCAGAAATCAAATAAAGAAGCACAAACAGGACCTATATTTTTTAAAGAAGAACTATATCCAATATTATTAAAATCTGAAGAAGTTCAAGCATTTGATAAGTTGTATAGAAATATTTTATTTGTAAGAACAATACCCGTTATACCCCCAGATGTTAGGCCATTATGTATGTCTGATTGTAGTAGAGCTATATATCAAGAAGATATTAATGAAGCTTATATAAAAATTATTAGAACTATTAAAGTTACTAAAAAATCTCCATTTGTATTTGATACTATACATTGTGTATTACAAAGACAATTTGAAGAATTGATTTCTACTTTATTAAATAAGTATGAAAAGAAAACAGGATTTTTAAGAGCACATGTATTGGGTAAAAGAATAGATTATAGTGGACGCGCTGTAATTGTAGTAGATGGTGGAAATATGCCATTGGGTTGGTGTAAAATACCCTATAATATTGCTAAAGAAATATATAAACCTCAAATTATTCCTTTAGTGGCAGAAAAATTAAAAATAAGTCCATTAAAAATAATAGATGATTATGAAACAGAATATATCAAGGAACATGTGTTATCTGTTTTGAGAAGTAGATTTATAGGAACATTTGTTATTTTAAATAGACAACCTACATTACATAGACCTGGTATACAGTCTATGAAAATATATGATATTATTGAGGATGATGTAATTGTAGTACATCCTTTAGTTTGTGAAAGTTATAACGCTGATTTTGACGGCGATCAGATGGCTATGTATGTTCCGCATACATTAGCATTAGAAGATGCTAGAAAACGTATGTGGATAGATAATAATTATCGTAAACCTAGTAATGGTGAAATATTATTTAAATTTGCTCAAGATATGATATTGGGTTTACATATTGTATCTACAAATTATGAAAACAAAACAATGTTTTTAAATCAGGAAACATATCAAAGTAGAGTTGATTTGTTTCTACATGTTATTCCTGAACAACATCAACAAGATGAAAGTATATTTGTTTTATTTAATAAAGATTTAAATAAGAAAAATGTATCTGTTTTAATAGATACGTTAGAAACAAAAATATCAAAACAAGATTGGTTACATTGTATAGATTTGTTATGTAGAGAAGGTTTCAAATACAGTAGTAATGCTACATTATCATTACAGGATTTTATATTTGATGAAAAATATAAAGATAATTTAGATAATTTGCCAGACAATCATGTTACTAGATTTATTAGATCCGGCGCAAGAGGATCCTGGGATAATTTACGCCAAATATCTTTTGAAAAAGGATTCATATCAGATGTAACAGGTAAAGTATTACCAACACCAATACAGTCCAATCTTTTACAAGGATTAACTGTTAATGATTATTTTATATCTTGTTATGGTGGAAGAAAAGGCTTAATAGATACTGCGGATAATACAGCTAAAAGTGGATATCTAACAAGAAAATTAGTTTACTTGTTATTATCAACAATATTAAGTACAACAGCATCTAGTTGTAGAATAGAAAAAAATAATAAGGATACATTTCAATTTACAGTTAGAGATGAACAGATTGCTAAATTGTTAATAAGAAGATATACAACAGACGGATTGATAACAGAAAATAACTATAAAAATATAATTGGTAAGAAAATTAATTTATATTCTCCCATTACATGTTCTTGTGAAGATGGAATATGTAGACATTGTTATGGTGAATTATATAATATACATAAAAGTAAAATGGTTGGTATTATAGCAGCACAATCATTAGGTGAACGAGGTACACAGTTAACATTAAGAACTAAACATACGTCCGGATATACAGATAGTATTTTTAAAGAACTATCTAGATTTATAGATATTTTGGATGGTGTATTAATATCAAAAGCAGCAGGACAGATACACTTGACAGAAGATGCTATGTTCTTTATATTTAATGATGAAGAATATATTTTATCTGGATATGAAACATTTGAATTAAATGAAGAAGTATTAGAAACGGAATTGTGTGATGGAGAAAAGAAAATATACACTTTTGATGCTAATATGGAAATTGCTAATATAACAATAGCATCACAAGACGTAGTATCTGCTGTTACAGAATTATCAAATTTGTTAAGTAAACCAGATGAAGAATTAACTATTGAAGAATATTTGTATAGTTTAATAGATATTTATGGATCTTTTGCTAGTATAGACTTAGTTCATTTTGAATTGATTTTATCTATTCTGTGTAGAGATGCTATGGATCCAAAAATACCTCATAGATTAAGACCTAATAATGCGTATAAGATTATGGGTTTACATAAAGTAATAGAACTAATGCCAGAACAAAGTTTAGCGTTTGAAAGATTTTCTAAGAATTTAATGAATTATATATCGAATGGTTTTATAGAAGCAAGAGAAGCAAAGCTATCCTTTTTAAGATCTTTATTGTTTTTCGAATTTAATGAAAAAACAGTTCCTGAAAAGGTGTGGTAGATTTGAATGGTTTAATATATGCTGAAACACCTAAACAAAATATATTTGAAGAACGTTTTCAACAATATATTCAAATACAACATACAATAACTAAAATATTAGAAAGTATGAAATATAAAATTCGTAATATAGAATATCAAACATCTGATCCATCACATCCAACATATAGTTATACTATTGAGGCTGTTAATGAAGATAAACAAGAAGATGGAACTGATAAAATAATTACATTAAATATTCCTATCCCAGATAGGAATGTATCTTTTGTTATTGATGGTATTAGATGGATTCCTGTTTTTCAAATTGCGGATTTACCAATATTTAAAAAATCTATACGTTTTGCTACAAATCATCAAATGGAAGTTATATTACAAAATACATATGGTCTATTAATTTTAGATCCTTTACTATCTGTTTATAAAGTAAATAAACAATTTTGGCCTACATTTTTATTAATGGTAGAAGTAGAACAATCATATGATATTGTTTTACAAAAATTAAATGTAGAATATACATATGAATCTGAAAAATTGGATAATGGTATTAATATTCCAATATGTGATGAAACATATATTAATATTAGAACAGATAATTTAAAGATACAACATATGTTAGCACCATTTATAACACAAACACAAGAATTGTTAGAATATGAAGAAAAAATAATGGAATATACAACATATGAAGATACATATGATGTTTTATTATCTACTTGGAGAGCAGATACAAAAAATAAAAATGTTGTTAAAGCAATGAATATATTAGATAATGTAATGGTTCCAAATGGTTTGTTTGAAGGTGCTTTTCGAACTATTGATGTTTTATATTTTGTATTAACTACAGATTATAACTTAGAAGAAAGAGATATTAATGATATTGATATGCGCCGTATAAGACTTGGTGAATGGTTATTATATAAATTAGCGCAACAACATAAGAAAAATGTTTTAGAAAATACTATTAATGTGTATAATAATGCTGTTGTTGATGTGTTGGCTACAGATCAAAGAAGAATATTGGATGATTCCGTTAATCCATTAGGGGAATTATGTATGATGTCAAGAGTAATATATAATGGTTTGGGTGGAATAGCAAAAGAATCTTGTAATCCAATGTTACGTAATTTACATAATTCATATTTTGGAAAAATAGATCCAATGGATACACCAACTGGTGATGCTGTTGGTGTGTGTCAACATATTGTTCCAGAAACAATATTATTAAATGGAAAAATATTTCCAACATATTTAATAGAAAATTCGAATTAAAGGAGGTGCGTGTATGTGCCGATAGATACGCCTATATTATCTGTAGCATCGCAACAAATACCTTCTTTGAGTAATGATGATTGTATTCGTATAGAAATGGCTTGTAATCAACTTAGACAGTCAATATCTTTAGTTAATCCAGAAGTTCCTTTATATAAAAGTGGATATGAAGGAACATATACGGAATATTGTTCGAGCTTAATCAAAGCAAAAAATGATGGTTTTTGTAATTATGATACTGGATATAATGGAGTATGGATTGTTAGTTATAAAGATGGAACAGGTGAAGTTATTGATACATCATATAAATCTTTCTTGGATTTTGATAAAACATTAATATCACATATAAAGCATGATACACCTATTAAAAAAGGTCAAGTATTAGCTTGTTCTAGAAATATTAACGCACAAACAGGTGAATTGATGTTGGGTAAAAATATGTTAGTAGGTTTTTTACCTATGAATGGTTATAATTATGAAGATGCTATTGTTGTAAGTGAAAGTGCTGCTAAAAAATTAGCATATAGTTGTATTGAAAAAGAAAGATTAGAATTGGATGATGAAATATTATATTCATTACTAGATGAAACACAATATAAACCAATGCCAATAAATGGTGAAAAAGTTGAAAAGGGGCAAGTATTATTTAAAATTAGTAAATTAGCATCAGATAATATATCCGCATTAATACCATGTTATAAAACAGTTTTAGCAAAAAATACAGGTAAATTTTATTCAAATATTATGATTAAAAAAGAAACAGTAGCTCATGCGGCTATGTCAAAATGGTTAAAAGCATTATTAATAGAACAAACACAACAAGAAAAAATTTTAAGAGAAGCATTAATAGATATTATTAATGCGCCAGCAGAAGTAGAAAGATATACATATACACATAATAGAAAGAAAATAAAAGCTAAAAGTCTTGTAATAGATTATTCTATTGTTAGTGAACAAAACTTATTTGTTGGTAGTAAATTAGCAAATAGGCATGGAAATAAAGGTGTAGTATCTATTATTCTCCCTGATGATCAAATGCCCAGATTATCTGATGGAAGACATTTGGAAATAGTATTTAATCCATTAGGTGTTATATCAAGAATGAATATTGGACAAATTTTTGAATTACATGTTACATGGGCTGCTCATAAACTTGTTAAAACATATGAACATTTACCAGATAATGCATTTGCTGAAAAATGTTTAACATTTATTGATATCTTAGATAATACAAAAGATAAAACATACACACAAATGTGTAAACAACATATTATAAATAATCCAGAAGTTTTACAAGATATTCGTATAAATGGTTTACAAATAGTTCAACCTCCATTTGAAAGTGCCACATATGATATGGTTGTTAAAGCATTGGAATATGTTAATCTAGATAAATATGAAATTGTGACTTTAGCTAATGGAGAAAAAAAAGAATGTGGTGTTGGTTTTATGTATGTATTGCGTCTTGAACATGAACCTTCACATAAAATATTTGCTAGAAGTGTTGGTGTCTATGGAAAGCATGAGCAGGCTCCTTCTGGAACAGATGCGCATCGATTTGGCGAAATGGAATCCTGGGCTTTATTTGCTTATGAAGCTTGGGGTGTATTAAAAGAATTCCATTCAGTTAAAGCAGATAATCCAGAAGAGAGATATAGATTTTTTAAACATTTGTTTGATCAGCGCGAAGAAATTTATGAACCTATATCGTTAAATACAGTCACACTAGAAACCTTTAAAACGTATTTGAAGGGGTGTGGATTAAAGGTGAATTTTTGAAGGGAGTTTATAGTGATGTTTGACTTTTATAAGAATCCAATAAATGTTTCTATGAAAACAATATCAATGATAGGTTGTTTTATTTTCAGACTTATGTTATTATATTGTTTTGTAATGATAGAAAATATAGAACATTGGATAAATATATTATTTAGTATTTGTTTTCCTGGTATATATTGGTTTTTACAATATGATTCATTAACAATATATACTTGGTATGCTGGAATATTATATATAACTTCATCTTTACTATATTTTGTTATTAGTATACATCATTACTATAAACTTAATTTAGAAGAAAGAAAAGAATTTATAGTAAAGCAATTACAACAATTAAAAAATGCTGAAAGGTTGGATGTTACTCCAGAAGAATGGGATACTTTATTATTAATGCCAACAAAAAAGTTAGAAGCATGGTATATACAGTATGCTAAATCAAAAGGTTGGTCTATGAAAGAAAAGGAGTGACATTATGGCTAGTAACTTTCTCATTTTTGAGTTTTATAATGTAAGATCTAGTTGTTTACAATTATCTGTAGCAAGATTGGATCCTAATCCTAAGTATAATAAAGATAAAACAGATACCGTTGTATTTTTAACTATGGCTCCATCTATAGATAAACAAATATCTATGGATGTAGTTAAACGTGGTGGAACACAGTTGTTTGACTATAATAATAAAACTATTATGAAATTAGAAAAACATGAAGTAGCAGCTATTGCTAAATTAAAAAATCCTTTTTATATTAAGCAATACACACAACCAGCATTTGATCAATCAGGTAGACCTAAACAAGAT